>Ga0157372_10000707_pt1 | contig 36672 bp, 30 predicted proteins | sample C55metaG_FD_115307 | JGI IMG/M metagenome (GOLD analysis project Ga0157372, IMG submission 115307) | Corn rhizosphere microbial communities from Kellogg Biological Station, Michigan, USA - C5-5 metaG | ecosystem: Host-associated > Plants > Roots > Rhizosphere > Soil | place: USA: Michigan...
AGGGCCACCAGGATACGCTTCATGCTTTTCGTTTTAGGTTATCAGATTATTAATATCCATCGGATTATGAACTTCCTGTTCAATATAACGCTTATAAACACAAAGTATTATATGCGCTTATCCATTTGGATAGATGAAAATACTAATATAAGGGGGAATAAAATAACCATGGTTTTAAAGAGGCCGCGGGTAAGAGGACGGCCGGCGCCCGCAGATGGCCAGCAGATGGCCCGCAGATGGCCAGGGCCCACGAAAATGAAAATCCCTCCATAGAAATAGAGGGATTGCGAAATGTTTATGATTAAGTTACCGTAGAGACGTTTAGCTACACCCCATACTATTCCCACAATTCAGGCACTTATAGCAGGTGCCGCTCCGAATGGTGATATGCCCGCAGGTATTACAGGCTGGCGCATCGCTCTGCATGCTCTTGGCGGCCGCATTGACCGCATCCAGGCTCGTTTCCGCCTTTACGGCCCCCGCCGTAGCCTTGGAATTCCTGGCCGGCTGTGACGCTCCCGATCCGCCACCTGGTGAGGGGCTTCCCCCCGCCTTGGCCACGATCCGTACATCGCTGAGCTCAGGAGTGCTCTTGTCATATTCCAGTGAGGAGGGTATCTCATCCCAGTCATCTGTACCCGTATTAGCGACTTCCGGCCTGTCCAGCACATGTACCAGATCCGTTCTTCCTAAATACTCATATGCCAGACTGCGGAAGATAAAGTCCACTATCGAGGTCGTACTCTTGATATTAGGATGGTCCACCATACCCGATGGTTCAAATCGGGTAAAGACAAATTTTTCTACAAATTCCTCCAGGGGTACGCCGTATTGTAATCCGATGGAGATCGCAATGGCAAAGCAGTTGGAGAGACTGCGCATCGTTGCACCCTCCTTTGCCATATCGATAAAGATCTCACCCACCGTACCGTCGCTGTATTCTCCCGTACGCAAAAAGATCGTCTGTCCATTGATCTTTGCTTTTTGGGTAAAGCCCCGGCGCTTGGCGGGCAATGTCCTGCGCTCGACGATGGTAGCCAGCGCCCGCTTCAGTTTCGTGTCAGGTGAAGCCTGTACCCTCTTCTGCACTTCCTCCAGCAGCTCCTGCACCGTCAGCTTGCTCATATCCACGATCATTGTCTCCTGGGCAGCCGGCGCGTCAGCGGCAGTTGATTGTTTTTCCTCTTCGGCCTCTTTCTTCTTTTTGTCCGACTTGGTGCTCAGCGGCTGCGACAGCTTGGAGCCATCGCGGTATAATGCGCAGGCCTTCAGACCCAGCTTCCAGCTCAGCATATAGGCATCCGCGATATCTTCCACAGCCGCTTCGTTGGGGAGGTTGATCGTTTTCGATATAGCACCGCTGATAAAGGGCTGTGCCGCACCCATCATACGGATATGACCGTGCGCATGGATATAGCGCTGACCTTTTTTACCGCATTTGTTGGCGCAGTCGAATACCGCCAGGTGTTCTTCTTTCAGGTAAGGCGCGCCTTCCACCGTCATCGTACCGCATACATAGTCATTGGCCTTCTCGATCTCCTCCGCCGTAAAGCCAAGGGCCTCCAGCAGGCTCCATTCTAAATTATAATATTGTTCGGGTTGGAATCCCAGCCGTTGCAGGCATTCTTCACCCAGCGTATAGACGTTGAATACGAAGCCGATCTCGAATGCCGAGCCTACCGCCGCATCCAGCTTCTTGATCTCTTCCGCGATAAATCCCTTTTCGCTCAGCGACTGGTGGTTGATGGCAGGAGCGCCTGCGAACGAGGCCGTTCCTACCGCATATTTTACGATGGCGTCGATCTGCTTGTCCGTATAGCCCAGGTTCTTCAGCGCCGTGGGTACGGACTGGTTGATGATCTTGAAATAGCCGCCACCCGACAGCTTTTTGAATTTGACAAGCGCAAAGTCCGGCTCTACACCCGTCGTATCGCAATCCATGACCAGGCCGATAGTGCCCGTAGGCGCGATGACCGTCGCCTGAGCATTGCGATAGCCGTATTTCTCACCCAGCTGCACTGCCTCGTCCCAGGCCTTGGTGGCCGCCTTGAGAAGATAGTCCGGGCAATAGCGGGCCTTGATCCCTTGCGGCTTAGTCCCCAGTCCCTCATACTCATCCGCATCATAGGCCGCCAGCCGGTGATTACGCATCACCCGCAACATGTGCTCCCTGTTCTCCTCATAGCGCGGGAAAGGTCCCATAACAGCAGCCAGCTCGGCCGAGGTTTTGTAAGCTACACCCGTCATGATGGCGGTAATAGCTCCGGCAATACCACGAGCCTCTTCGCTGTCGTAAGGAATGCCCATGATCATCAGCATCGAGCCCAGGTTGGCGTAGCCAAGACCCAGCGTACGATAATCATAAGACAGACGAGCCACTTCCTTGGAAGGGAATTGAGCCATCAGTACCGATACTTCCAGCACCGTCGTCCACAGACGGCAGCAATACTCAAATCCTTCCACATCGAAAGTGTTGGTGTTCTCATCGTAGAAACGGCGGAGATTGGCAGAAGCCAGGTTACATGCGGTATTGTCCAGGAACATGTACTCAGAGCAGGGGTTGGAGGCCCGGATACGTCCACCTTCGGGGCACGTATGCCACTCATTGATGGTGGTGTCGTATTGGGTACCCGGGTCCGCACAACGCCATGCTGCATACGCAATCTGGTTCCAGACTTCTTTGGCCGGAATGCGCTTCATTATTCTTTTATCGCTGCGGGCAGTCAGTTCCCAGTCCTCGCCCTTAGCCAGCTTGTCAAAAAAATCATTTGCTATACGGATGGAATTGTTGGAGTTCTGCCCCGATACAGTACGATACGCTTCTCCCTCATAGTCGGAAGGATAACCCGCAGCGATCAACGCCGCCACTTTTTTTTCCTCCTCCACTTTCCAGTTGATGAACTCCATGATCTCCGGATGATCCAGGTCGAGACAGACCATCTTGGCAGCCCTGCGTGTAGTGCCGCCCGACTTGATGGCGCCCGCCGCCCTGTCGCCTATCTTGAGGAAGCTCATCAGCCCGCTGGAAGTTCCACCGCCACTGAGCTTTTCGCCTTCTCCACGGATGGCCGAGAAATTGGTGCCTACCCCCGATCCATATTTGAAGATCCGGGCCTCACGAACCCAGAGGTCCATGATACCGCCGTCATTGACAAGATCATCTTCCACGCTGAGGATGAAGCACGCATGAGGCTGTGGTCTTTCATAGGCGGAAGTAGACTTCTTCAGCTCCCCATCGGCCGGGTCTACAAAATAATGTCCCTGAGGCTTGCCTGTGATGCCATAAGTCTCGTGGAGACCGGAATTGAACCACTGGGGTGAATTGGGTACACAGGCCTGGTCCAGGATACTATAGACCAGCTCTTCGTAAAACACCTGCGCATCCTGCGTGCTGGCAAAATACCCATACCGCTCGCCCCATACCCTCCAGCAATTGGCCATACGATGCGCCACCTGTTTCACCGAGGTCTCTCTTCCCAATGATCCGTCCGGCTGAGGCACGCCCGCCTTGCGGAAATATTTTTGTGCGAGAATATCCGTAGCAATCTGGCTCCACTGTTTAGGCACTTCCACATTGTTCATCTCAAAAACCACTTCCCCGCTGGGATTCCGGATCACGGATGTACGATAGTCATAGGTGAATTGATCAAATACATTTACACCATCCTTTGTATTGCGGCGGGGGAACTGCATGCCCTTCGTGGATTGCTTTTTGGTTGCCATAAGTCAGTGCCAGATTTAAAAAATTTGAAATACAGTTTTCGAGAGGGGTGGGTAACGAAAATATTTTTTCATATTGATATTTCCATTCTCAACTTTCGCACATATTGTGGAAAATGGCTGTATCCCAGACAGGTCGCGCCTACAAATTTATACACATCCTCAATACCACACCCGGGGGCCTGGTTTACCCAATTATCTTCGAAAGCCTGTCCCAAAGAGTTGCTAAAAATCAGTTCATTCGTTAAAAAAATCACCCTATTCATTGAATTAATTTCGGTTTTTTACCTGCCCGTTTAAATTTTATCTATCAATTCCCGGCAATATGCAGTACAAGATCCCGATCTATATTCTCATCTTACTGGCTTTCATTAGTTTCTCTACTTCTCGCACCGCTATATCCTCGGCGTCCACCGGTTGGCGCCCTTTGTTTGAGAATGACTCAAACGGCCATATCATCTATGGTAGCAAAAAAGCCCTCCTCCAGGCCGTCAGGCAGGGCTGTCCCATCCGTGTAGCCTGGGGAGAAAAGTTACCCGACGGCACTTCCGATATCGAATTTTCCACGCCGGATTTTACCACGCTTGTGAATGACTCCGACCTCGTGGTCCAGTTTCCCGCCAGCGCAATACAGACAGATTATACGAATGCGCACAAATCACTCTTAAAGACCAATCCACCCACCACCTGGAAGGCTCTTATGTGCACCGACGGTCATTATCACCAGTTCCACCAGGATATAACAACCGGACAGGTCAAAAGGATCATGTATTTACGAGCATTCATGCTATGGTATGCATTTACCGGCCCCGCCCCTGGGGAAGCTGCTACCCATCCCGTCCCTGATATGGCGATCGCTGGCGGCATCGTGCTCGATAGCCTCGTGCGTCTATAAAATTTAGGATTTCTTTTAAATATAATTCCCTCTTTTTGTAGCATGAATCCGAGCACCAACTCACAATGAGCCTCGCGAGGATCCATTCGACCATTAAAAAGACATATTGAACGAATGAAAAACACACTCCAACTGACCATGCTGATGACACTCCTGACCATCATCGGCGCCCGGCAAGCCCATGCACAAGCGCAATTTTCGGGCTGGCTCGGCACTTTTCAGAATTATAAGCTGTCCTCAAAATTCGGCCTCTATCTCGACGCCCAGTTCAGATCCACGGACCAGTGGCGCCAGATGAACGCCCTGCTGCTTCGTCCCGGCGTCAACTTCTATTTCACACCCTCCCTTACCGGCACCGTCGGCTACGCCTATATACCCCAGCAACGCATATCCAGCGGCGTTACAGGCTATTTGCCCGAACATCGTACCTGGCAGCAGCTGACCTATACCCATGGCACTCACCTTGGCCGTCACGCACGTACCACCGCCATTTCCCACCGGCTCCGGCTCGAGCAACGCTACATACCCAAACACCATGCAGAAGGAAGCTCGCTGGTGCACGATAAACATGTATACGCAGGCAGGCTCCGCTACTTCACCCGTGCCGTCATTCCCACCTCTAACGGCGCCACAGATTCCCGGGCCTTCACGCAAGGCTTCTTTGCCGCCATCCAGAACGAGATCTTCTTCAATATCGGAGACCCCTCTCCCGTCAATGGGAAAGTCTTTGATCAGAACAGAGCTTATCTGGCCATGGGCTATCGTTGCAGCAAACAGTTTGATGTGGAGATGGGCTACCTCAACCAATACATCAGCGGAGCAGGCAGCAGCTCCACCGCCAATCACGTGCTGCAGGTAGCAACATACATACGGCTATAACGGGGATTGCGGTTCGGCCGTGTACGGTCACTCATTAGTTGTCTTTGGACAGTTCCCATTTGTTATCTCTTGGACGGCCTCTCATTGTTCGTCTTACAGATTGCCCCTTCCGGCGTCATTGCCGTTGCAGATTAGGATGATCGTCCCTGTATTTGGGATCCAGCACATCCCTGAATTCATTGGGATGCTTCTTTAACCAGCCGGCGACAAAGGGGCAGTAGACCATCACCGGTATCTTATGTTCGCGTGCATAGGTCAGGGCATGAACCGCCAGCGCCGACGCAATACCCCTGCCTCCTATCTTTTCAGGCACTTCCGTATGCAGGAGCGCTATGTCCCCTTTATACATTCGATATTCCAGGTAAGCCAATTCACCATCCACCCTTACCTGGAACTGCTGCTGCTGTGTATTATTAACAATCGCTAATGGCTCCATATCTTATTAGTTTCGCATCCCAAAAAAGCGTTTCTTACGTAAATGAATGTGATTAATACGTAATACCCTTCAGGTCACCCTGTATTAAAGGTCCATAAATCAGGCATTTTGAAAGGTAGTCCGATTTATGCGGATTTTACTCTCTTAAAGCGGAAAACTTTTCGCATTTTTGCATAGAGACACAACGGCATCAGCGAATGAAGCAATTTATCTATGAATCTTTGTTGGCCAGGAAAAAAAAGGGACAGCGGTCTTTCGCCGTCCTGATAGATCCGGACAATGTGAATGCGGCAAAAATTGACGAGCTTACGGACCTTTCCGTCAGTGCAGGAGTAGATTATCTCCTGGTGGGCGGTAGTCTTGTTATCTCCAACCATCTCGACGAGGTGGTCCAGCGTATCCGCAAGAACTGCTCCATCCCTGTCATCCTTTTTCCCGGCACCCCCTCCCAGGTATCCCGCTATGCCGATGGACTTCTTTATTTATCGCTTATCTCCGGAAGAAACCCCGAGCTGCTCATCGGCCAGCATGTCATTTCCGCGCCTGCCGTACGCAGCAGCGGACTGGAGATCATCTCCACCGGCTATATGGTCATCGATGGAGGCGCCCCCACCACCGTGTCCTATATCAGCAACGCCGTACCCATCCCCGCGGACAAAAATGAGATAGCGCTTTGCACCGCTATGGCAGGAGAAATGCTCGGCATGAAATTGATCTATATGGATGCAGGCAGCGGCGCCCGGCATGCCATCCGGGAAGAAATGATAGCAGCCGTGGCGGCACACATCGAAATCCCCCTCGTCGTCGGCGGAGGTATCCGCGATCCGGAAAAAGCCTATCGCAATTGCCGGGCGGGCGCAAACGTCATTGTCGTAGGCAACGCCATCGAGAAGGACGCCAACCTTATTAAGGAGATGGCGGCTGCTGTACATTCCGTGCCGGTAGCTCCCTGATCACCGCTCAAACATCTTCTTCTCTTTCGCCACGATCCTCTCCGCCAAAGACACCCAGCACGGGCGCCGCACCACTCGCACGGGCATACGAAAATTGTGCGCCACCTCCCTCGGTATTCTCCGGATCCACGCCTCCCGGCTCCGTTTCCTCCGGTCCGGCTGAAGTTCGCCCTGACCCGGCCAAAGCTTTCCGCCGCCGCGCCCTACGTATGTTCCAGATCACCGTGATCACCATCATCGCCTCCACGGCAGGCGAGATCCAGATCTTGATACCATGCAATAATGGACTACGCCCGCCAAGCAGCAACCCCGCCACCAGCACAGCCACTACAAAGACCCGTATCACCGTCATCTTTGAAACAGCCGTCCTGCGTATGGCCAGAAAATACAGCAGCGGCGCCGTCACGGTCAGATGCAGGGTAACAGCCGTGGACAGACGGGCACTGTTCAATGCGAACAAAGGACTAAAAACAATAATTACACAGATGATCATCACCGGCAAGGCAGACCCAGTGCCAGCGACCAATTGGGACGGGATGAAGTTGTCATACGCCTTCAAAGGTGCTCACTCGCTTCGCAAACTCTCCACCGGATTTGCCCGCACCGCCCGCACTACCCGCAAGCCCGTGACAGACAGCGTGATAAGAATAAGCATCAACAGCGGCGCTCCAAACATCCACCCATTCAACGAAGTATGATAGGCATAAGAAACCAGCCATCGCTGCAATCCCCACCCCGCCAGGGGCAACGCCACCAGCGCCGCACAACCTATCAGCAGGATGAGCTCCCGGGTCAGTAACACCACCAGGGTTGCTCCTGAAGCCCCCAGCACTTTCCGTATCCCGATCTCACGCGTTCGCCGCGCCGTGATCAGGGACACCAGCCCATACAAACCCAGACAGGAAATAAATATCGACAGCAACGTAAATCCATTGAACAGCGTCATCATGATCCGGTCATCCTTATATTGCCCGTCGAAGCTCTCGTCCATAAAATAATAAGAAAAAGGCTCCGAGGGAAAATACTCCACCCAGAGACGCTTTAGCCTCGGCAGCGCTGCCGGCGATACTTTTGCCAGCACCGACAAGTTGAGGACCGTACTGTCGGTATATATCATTACCACCGGCTCGATCGTATTATGCAGCGACTTGTAAAAGAAGTCCTTTACCACTCCCACTACCTTCCCCTTGTGACCATATCCTTCGATGGACTGTCCCACACCCGAACGCCACCCCATTGCCCGCACAAACGCCTCATTGATAAGGAACCCCTCTTTTTTGTCCGTACGCATACTGTCCGAGAAATTACGCCCCTCCGCCATCTTCATATGCAGCAATGGCACCAGCGCGGGGTCGACCAAAAAGTAATTACAAAGGACCTCTTTTTTCTTCCCTCCTGAATTCACCGTTGTACCCGCCATCATTACCCCCTCTATTGGTATGCCACTACCCAACGACACCCCCTGTACACCCGTCTCACGGCCCACCGCCTGCCCAAAGGCGCCGATCTTCCGGCGCGCCAGGGAATCACCAGGCATCGATATACTGATCACCTGGCTCCTGTCCGCACCCAGGTCCTTATGGAACATATAATGCATCTGCCGGTAGATGACCAGGGTCCCCGTCAGCATCGCCAGCGCAATGATAAATTGCACCACCGTCAGCACCTTTCTCAATCCGATGCCTTTCTGCTGGACCGCAAGCCCTTTCAACACTTTCACCGGCTGAAAACCCGACAGTACAAAGGCGGGCCATGCCCCGGCCAATACAGCCGTCAATGGAAAGGCCAGTATAAAGAAGAGAAGCGAGCTCCCATCCCCCAATGAAATATGAGCTTCCAGCAGCCTGTCGAAAAAAGGTATCGCCAGCTCCACCATCCCGATGGCCAGCAGCCAGGCTACTCCCATCAGAAAGAATGACTCTCCCATGAACTGCCCCATCAGCTGCAAAGGACTCGCCCCCGCCACTTTTCGCACCGCCACCTCCCTCGCGCGCTCTTCCGCCCGGGCCGTCGAAAGATTGATATAATTTAATAAGGCCACCAGCAGGATAAAGACCGCCAGGGCGGAAAAAATGGTATTGAACAGGCGATTACCCTTCGGGGAGTCATTGATCTTTCCCTTACTAAAATGTACATCCATCAGCCTCTCTACCTCAAACCGCACATGATACGCCGATGCTTGCGCATTATCCAGCTCCGGTTGCACATGGACCTTGGAGATGACCTCCAGCTGCCGCTGCAAGGCAGGTATATCCGGGCGCCCCCGGAAAAGAACGAACGTATAGACTTCAAAGTCATCTTGCATCCAGGCCGTCGTCGCCTGGAAATTCCTCCATAGCAGGGCATCTATCTTTAGATCCGAATTGGCCGGCCGGTCCGCTATCACTCCTGTAACATGAAAGACATGCTTGTCACATACCAGCGTCTTACCTATCGCCGACGCCGCCCCAAAATATTTTCGGGCCATGCTCTCTGTCAGTACCATCGAGTAGGGCTCCGTTAACGCCGCCCCCGCCGAACCTTCCAGAAAAGAAAAATAAAAAAGGGAGAAGACGGCCTGCTCCGAATAGACGAAATGCTTCTCCGACATCAGCTCACCCCGCAGGCTGGCAGCAGCCGTACCCCCTGACACCTGGCCTTGTCCAATGGAATTACCTGGGTCGGTCCGCCGCACGATAATGTCCCCCGGCTCGATCCTTGCCGCCGCCTCCACCTCCGGGCAGTCGCGAACCAGCGCCCCCGCCAAAGGGGTATTGGAAGTGGCAAAGTTCAGCTCCGTCTCGGGCGCATGCAATACGCTCGTCACCCGGACAATACGATCCGCCTTGGGATGATAGCTGTCAAAGCTGGTTTGGTAGTGAACATAACCATAGATCAGCAGGCAGGTGGCTATACCCGTGCAGAGCCCCAGGATATTGATCAGGGCAAATTTCTTACGGCGCAGCAGGTGACGCAGGTAAATTTTTTTCATAGCTCCCACAAGAATGCAATTTCTCCGGCTACGGCAGCTCGCTCACCAGCTATTTGTGACATCTTTAACACCAACGAGCCGCCAGCCGGCTCATAAGGAGGTGGGAACTAACATATTAAGAAAATAGCTCATGCGGAAGGCAGCTATTTTTAGCAGATTTGTCGAAAAAATGACGTTAAAATAATCCCCTAACTCAAAAAATGTCCCATCTTTGCATCTCGAAAACTATTAAATCAATTTCATCCGAATTGAAATGAAAAAAAACTCACCCATATCACACTCTTCCGTGATATTGCACGCCTTCAATAAGCGTGGGTTTTTTGCTGCGCCCGTGTGCTCAGTTTTTTCCGTCCGCCCTGTTCCCTTTTGGGTGCGACGTTGATACAACCCTCCCATAGCGTCCCCTTATACAGAGGCACTATTCAATCCATCCCTGAGACGGTTGGTCTGATAATTGATCCCCCGTCCAAGCAGTGGAGTCTATTTTTCATCTCAAGAGCACACATTCAAAATGGAACACAGTTTTAAAATATTGATAGCTGATGCGACCCACCAGGACTTCGCAAAGATCATCTGTGACGAAATGGAGTCGTCGGCAAAAGCCAGAGGCACCGGTATTGCCAAGCGGAGCCCCGACTATATCCAGCAGAAAATGCGCGAGGGTCGGGCGGTCATAGCCTTCACAGAGGATGGCGTCTGGGCCGGATTCTGCTATATCGAGACATGGAGTCACGGGCAATATGTCGCCAACTCCGGCCTTATCGTATCCCCCCAATTCCGGAAGAGCGGTCTCGCCAAAAACATAAAGAAAAAAATATTCGAGCTCAGCCGGAAGACATACCCCGAAGCCAAGATCTTCGGTCTCACCACCGGCCTGGCCGTCATGAAGATCAACTCCGAGCTGGGCTACGAACCCGTAACCTATTCCGAGCTCACCCAGGACGACGCCTTCTGGGCCGGCTGTAAAAGCTGTGTCAACTACGAGATCCTCATGAGCAAGGAACGGAAGAACTGTATGTGCACCGCCATGCTCTATGACCCCAAAGATCACTACGAGCCCGAAGAGACCCAGCAGGATTTCACCAAACACTCCAAGCTGTACGAACGCTTTATGCGTATCAAACAATGGAAGCTGCTTGCTCCCTTCCTGAAACACCACGACTCCGGCAACAGCAAGTCCGGTGCCGGCAGCAAACCCGGAACAGGCAACGAAAACAAGTCCGGCGGCACTCCGGAAGGAGCCAAACGCCATCGCAGCCTCTTTCACACGTTCTTTAACTTTTAACTTTCATCAGAAATCACCCGTCATCGTCATGAACAATAAAGTTGTATTAGCTTATAGCGGAGGATTGGATACCACCTACTGCGCCGTCTATCTTCAAAAGGTCAAAGGACTCGAGATACATGCCCTCACCGTCAATACGGGGGGATTTAGCGACAAGGAAATAGAGCAGATAGCATCCCGCGCCAAAAGCCTCGGCGTAGCCTCCTTCGAATGTGTGGACGTCACAAAGGAATACTACGACAGCTGTATCAAATACCTCATTTTCGGCAATGTCCTCAAGAACGCCACCTATCCGCTGAGCGTTAGCGCCGAGCGGATGGTACAGGCCATCGCGGTAGCAGAGCACGTAAAGAAAACAGGAGCTTCCTATGTAGCCCATGGCAGCACCGGCGCCGGTAATGACCAGGTACGTTTTGATATGGTATTTCAAAGCATGCTCCCCGGTGTGGAGATCATCACTCCTATCCGCGACCTGCGGCTCAGCCGGGAAGAAGAGATCACCTTCCTGAAAGACAATGGCGTGGAGATGAATGCGGAGAAGGCAAAATACAGCATCAATAAAGGCCTCTGGGGTACTTCTGTCGGCGGTAAGGAAACGCTGACCTCAAAAGACTATCTGCCCGAAGAAGCCTGGCCCACACAGGTGACTGAAAACGGCGCCCGCAATCTCGAGCTCGGGTTCATAAAGGGTCAGCTCGTCACGGTAGATGGCAAAAAGTTCAGCCACCCCGTGCAGGCCATCCAATATCTGCAGGCCATCGCACAGCCTTATGGCGTGGGAAGGGATATCCATGTCGGCGATACCATCATTGGCATCAAAGGCCGGGTAGGCTTCGAAGCCGCCGCCCCCGTCATCATCATAAAGGCCCACCACCTGCTGGAAAAACATACGCTTACCAAATGGCAGCTGTATTGGAAAGATCAGCTCAGCACCTGGTATGGCAACTGGCTCCATGAAGGACAGATGCTCGACCCCACCATGCGCAACATCGAGAAGTTCCTGGAAGATACACAGGCCACCGTCACCGGCAAGGCCTTTGTCACCCTGCAGCCCTACCGATTCACCGTCACAGGCATCGAGAGCGCGCATGATCTTATGAGCAGTAAGTTCGGCAGCTATGGAGAGATGAACAAAGGCTGGTCTGGCGATGACGTGAAAGGCTTTGCCAAGATCTTCGGCAATCAGACGGCCATTTACCACAAAGTAAACGAGGCTGCACAATGAGCACGACAAACAACACAGGCACACAGGTCATAAAGGCCGGCATCATCGGTGGCGCAGGCTACACAGGCGGAGAAATGCTCCGGATCCTGCTGAACCACCCCAACGTCGAGCTTGCCTTTGCACATAGCAAGAGCAATGCAGGCAAACCCCTCCATGCAGTGCACGAAGACCTGATAGGGGAGACAGACAGGCTCTTCGATGCGGAATGGAACTATGACGTCGATGTGCTCTTTCTTTGTCTGGGACATGGGGATTCGAAGAAATTCGTCGAAGCCAACTCCCCCATCCCCGGCAAGGTCAAAATCATCGATCTTTCACAGGACTACAGACTTCGTAGCGGCGCCTCGTCGCCAGGCGCCTCCGCCGGCCCGGCAGCAGCCGGTCCGGCCTCTCAGGACTTCGCATCTCCCCTGTCCGGTCGCCCCTTTCTCGATGGACAGCCCGCGATCTATGGTCTCCCCGAGCTCAACCGCGACGCCATCCGGACCGCCCGGCATATCGCCAACCCCGGTTGTTTTGCTACCGCCCTCCAGCTCGGACTCCTTCCCCTGGCCAAGGCCGGCTTGCTGAGCGACGTTTACTCCACCGGCATCACCGGCTCCACCGGCGCAGGTCAAAGTCTCAGCCCTACCTCGCATTTTTCCTGGAGAGCCAATAATGTACAGGCATACAAGACCCTGACCCACCAGCACCTGAAGGAAGTAGTGCAGTCCCTGCAGCAGGCAGCGGCTTCCGGACCGGGCACCCTCCCCCACATTAATTTCGTACCCTGGCGCGGCGACTTCACCCGCGGTATCTTTATTACTTCCCAGCTCCGCGTCGAGCGACGACCAGAAGAAATAATCGCCCTATACGAAGCATTTTACAAAGGCCATCCCTTCACCATCCTTAGCCGGCAGGCTATCTCGCTGAAGCAGGTGGTCAACACCAACAAATGCCTGATCCAGCTGGAGCAGCAAGGTTCCCAGCTGGTGGTTCACTCCGCCGTCGACAATCTGCTGAAAGGAGCCGCCGGTCAGGCAGTGCAGAATATGAACCTCCTGTTCGGTCTTGACGAACAGACAGGCCTGCACCTGAAAGCAAACGCCTTTTAACACCGGTCTGTCAGAGCCGTCAGGCCTGGCCAGATATCAAAACCATTAGATATGAACTTATTTGACGTTTATCCTATCAATGACATCACCATCGTAAAAGCCAAAGGCTCCTACGTATGGGACAACGAAGGACAACAATATCTCGATCTGTATGGCGGTCATGCCGTGATTTCCATCGGACATACACACCCGCATTATGTCAACCGCGTCACCGATCAGCTGAACAAGGTCGGATTTTATTCCAACTCCATCCGCATACCCCTTCAGCAGGAGCTTGCCGCCAAACTGGGCAAGGTCTCCGGCAGGGGCGACTACAGCCTCTTCCTTTGCAACTCCGGAGCCGAAGCCAATGAGAATGCCCTGAAGCTGGCCTCCTTTCACAATGGACGGAAGAAAGTCGTCGCCTTCTCCAAATCCTTTCATGGAAGGACTTCTCTGGCCGTAGCGGTGACGGACAACCCGTCCATCGTCGCCCCCATCAATCAGACGGACAATGTCATCTTCCTCCCTTTTAACGACGAGGCAGCCCTTGAAGCATGCTTCCAACAGCAGGGCAAGGAGATCTCTTCCGTCATCGTGGAAGGCATCCAGGGCGTAGGTGGTATCAGGGAAGCATCCGCAACCTTCCTGCAGAAGATCAGTCAGCTTTGTAAGGAATATGGCGCCGTATTCATCGCCGACAGCGTACAGTGCGGATATGGCCGCAGCGGGAAATTCTTCTCCCACGACCACGCCGGGGTAGATGCGGGTATCTATACCATGGCCAAAGGCATGGGAAATGGATTCCCCGTAGCAGGCATCATCATCGCCCCGCATTTGAAGCCAAAACACGGCATGCTCGGCACTACCTTCGGTGGCAATCATCTCGCATGCGCTGCTGCACTGGCCGTACTGGAAGTCATCGAACAGGAAAGACTCATCGCCAACGCTGCGGAGGCGGGCAGCTATCTCATCGCACAGCTGAAAAAGATCCCCGGTTTGCAAAACGTACGTGGCAAGGGATTGATGATAGGATTCGATGTCCCCGAACCATGGAAGGACCTGAAGAAAAATCTTCTGTTCAACCAGCACATCTTCACAGGCGAGGCAAAGCCGAACACCATTCGTCTTCTGCCCTCTCTTGCGCTGAGAAAAAAAGACGTCGACGCATTCATAGAGTCCCTGGAAGAAGAGATACATGTCCTGGAAGGAGCCGCCAGGGTCACGGAATAAAATGTCCGCTGCCAGCGTCGCCAAATGGCCGGCCGCCAATGTCACGGAATAGCGTCCCTGACCGGCAAGGTCATCAAATAGTAAAAGAGTTCAATTCAAATAAAGATGAAAAATTTCATTTCCGCGCATGATGTAAAGGACATCGACAGTCTTGTAAGGTCTGCTCTTGCCTATAAAGCCAATCCTCTCAAGGATAAGGAGCTGGGCGCCCACAAAAGGATCGGGATGCTCTTCCTCAATCCTTCCATGCGTACCCGTCTGTCTACACAGATCGCGGCCCAGAACCTCGGCGCCGATGCCATCGTCTTCAACGTGGATAAGGAAGGCTGGGCCCTGGAATTTGAAGAAGAAGCTATCATGAGCGGTAGTAAGGTAGAGCACGTCAAGGACGCCGCCCCCATCATGGGTAATTATTTCGACATTCTCTGTATCCGTACCTTCCCTTCCCTGAAGAACAAGGAAGAAGACTACAGCGAGCTTTATATCAACCAGTTTGTCAAGTACAGCGGCATCCCCGTCGTGAGCCTGGAAAGCTCTACCCTGCACCCGCTGCAGAGCCTCACGGACATCATCACCATCACCGAGGTTTTGGGCAACGGCGGATCGTCCGCCAGGGGATCAGCCAAGCCCTCCGACTCCCCCTCGACAGGGTCACCCGCCGGGTCGGCCAAAGGTCGCAAACCCAAGATCGTCCTCACCTGGGCCCCTCACGTAAAAGCCCTGCCACAGGCCGTCGCCAATAGCTTCTCCCAATGGGTCAACGCCTGGGGGCAAGCAAACTTCGTTATAACGCATCCCGAAGATTACGAGCTTGACCCGCAGTTCACCAAAGGCGCTACCATCACCCATAACCAGGACGAAGCATTGAAAGATGCCGACTTCGTCTATGTCAAGAACTGGAGCACCTTCAACGACTATGGCAAGATCTACTGCAATGACCCCGAATGGATGCTGACACAGGACAAGCTGAAGCAGACCAACAATGCCAAAGTCATGCACTGCCTGCCCGTACGCAGGAACGTAGAGCTCAGCGACGAGATCCTGGACAGCCCCTCCAGCATCGTGACACAGGAGGCGTCCAACAGAGTATGGGCCGCGCAGGCCGTACTGGCAGAATTGCTAAAACGATAGACATGCAACTTTCCATTATAAAAATAGGCGGCAACATCATCGACGACGAAGCCAAGCTCGAGCTTTTCCTGGATGCATTCGCGGCCGTGAAAGGCAAGAAGATCCTCGTTCACGGCGGAGGCAAGCTGGCTACCAAGGTCGCCACCGGTCTTGGCGTACAGCAACAGATGATCGACGGCCGCCGCATCACCGACGCCGAAACCCTGAAGATCGTTACCATGGTCTATGCCGGCACCATCAACAAAAACATCGTAGCCCGGCTGCAGGCCAAGGGCTGCAATGCGATGGGACTCACCGGCGCGGACGGAAATGCAATCCTGGCTCACAAGCGCGTACATCCGGCCATCGATTACGGTTATGTAGGAGACGTGGATGCAGTAGACTCAAGCTTACTTACCAGCCTGCTCATGCTGGACAAGACCCTTGTCTTCGCACCCATTACCCACGACGGTAAAGGCCAGCTATTAAATACGAACGCCGACACCATCGCCCAGGAGATAGCCCGCGCACTTTGCAGAACTTTCGATACCAGCCTCGTCTATTCTTTTGAAAAGAGCGGTGTGCTCCTCGATGCCGACGACGACAGCTCCGTCATAGGACGCATCGACCCCGCTTATTATCAGGAACTGAAGCAGAAGCAGGTTATCTTTGCCGGCATGATCCCCAAACTGGACAATGCCTTTGCCGCCCTCAGCAGCGGCGTAGGAAAAGTTATTATCGGGCGGGCCGAACAGCTCTCCCAGCTACTCACCGGTGCATCCGGAACAACCATCGTACATGCGTGATCCAGATATCCATATATTACAGGCAGAGGCCATCAACCTGTTGCGAGAGCTGATAGCCACACCCTCTTTTAGCAAGGCGGAAGGCGAGACCGCTGCCCTCCTGGAACAATTTCTCCGCACCAAAGAGATCCCCGCGGACAGGCTGCAGAACAATGTCTGGGCAAAGAATAAACACTTCGACCCCACCAAGCCTACCCTGCTCTTGAATTCCCATCACGACACCGTCAAGCCCAATAAAGCCTATACCCTCGACCCCTTCTCACCCATCGAGAAGGACGGGAAGCTCTACGGACTTGGCAGCAACGATGCCGGAGCATCGCTCGTATCCCTGATCGCCACTTTTATCTGGTACTACGAACAAAAAGATCTCACCCATAATATCATACTGGCTCTCTCCGCGGAAGAAGAAATATCCGGGCACAACGGCATCGAGCTCCTCATCCCGCATATGGGACACATCGACTGGGGGGTGGTGGGCGAGCCCACGCAGATGCAGCTGGCCGTAGCCGAAAAAGGACTGCTCGTGCTGGATTGTACTGTTCATGGCAAGGCCGGGCATGCCGCCCGCAACGAAGGCGAAAATGCCATCTACAAGGCCCTTCCCGACATCGAATGGTTCCGGACTTATCAGTTTCCGAAGGTCTCCGACCTTCTCGGACCGGTAAAGACCACCGTCACCGTCATCGACACCGACAACAAAGCCCATAACGTCGTACCTTCCGTCTGTCACTTCGTAGTGGATGTACGCGTAAATGAGCTCTATACCTTTGAAGAGATCCTGGACGTTATACGCCGGCATGTATCCTGCGATGTACAGCCCCGCAGCCTGCGCATGCGTTCATCTTCCATTTCTGTCCAGCACCCCGTAGTACTGTCCGGCATCAGCGCAGGCAGAAAATGCTATGGCAGCCCAACGACCTCCGACAAGGCATTGATGCCCTTCCCTACATTGAAGACAGGTCCCGGAGACAGCGCCCGAAGCCATACCGCAGATGAATACATTCTGCTGGACGAGATCAGGGATGGAATAACATCGTATATTGAACTTTTACGCCCCATTTTGATGGGCAGCTAAGCAACTAAAAATTACCCCATCCCGGACCCACCGGGATAGCGGGTTCCAAAAATTGAACGTATGAGCAAACTCTGGAGCAAACAAAATACCAGTACATCCGCACAGGTCGAGACCTTTACCGTAGGCCGCGACAAGGAATTTGACGTGCTGCTTGCCGAATACGACGTACTCGGCTCCCTGGCCCATACGCAAATGCTGGAGAGCGTCGGACTCCTCAGTAAGGAAGACAGAGAGTTGATCCATCGGGAATTGAACAATATTCTCACTGTCATCAGAGAGGGTGGCTTCGTCATAGAAAAGGACATCGAGGACGTTCACTCGCAGGTGGAATACATGCTGACCCAGCGTATTGGCGAGGCGGGCAAAAAGATCCACAGCGGGCGCAGCCGCAACGACCAGGTAGCCGTGGATATCAAGCTCTACCTCCGGGGGCAGGTACTGCACCTAAAGGATGAAACCAAACAGCTGTTCGATCTGCTGATCCAGCTCAGCGAGCAGTACAAGGATAAGCTCCTCCCCGGCTATACACACCTGCAGATAGCCATGCCCTCCTCTTTCGGGCTTTGGTTTGGCGCCTATGCGGAAAGCCTTATCGACGACCTGGAGCTGCTGGCCGCAGCTTATCATATTGTCAATAAAAATCCCCTGGGCAGCGGCGCCGGCTATGGTTCCTCCTTCCCCCTGGACAGAGAGATGACTACCCGCCTGCTGGGGTTTGCATCTCCCAACTATAACTCCGTGTACGCCCAAATGACTCGCGGGCGGGCGGAAAAGGTAGTTGCCACCGGCCTTGCGTCCATTGCCGCGACGCTTAGCCGGCTCGCCATGGACTGTTGTCTGTATATCAATCAAAACTTTGGATTTATCTCTTTCCCTAACGAACTCACCACCGGCAGCAGCATCATGCCTCATAAAAAGAACCCCGACGTGTTCGAGCTGATAAGAGCCAAATGCAATAGGATCCAGGCCACTCCCAACGAGCTGACCCTCCTCATCAGCAACCTCCCTTCCGGCTATCACCGCGACCTGCAGCTGACAAAGGAAATTCTCTTCCCCGCCATCGAAGAAGGCAAAGCCTGTCTGCAGATGACAAGATTGATGCTCTCGAACATTCAGATAAAGGATAATATCCTGGACGACGGGAAATACAAATACCTCTTTAGCGTGGAAGCCGTCAACGAGCTGGTAAATAAAGGTGTTCCTTTCCGTGAAGCCTATCGCCAAATAGGAGATCAGATTGAAAAGGGACAGTTCCATTTTGACCACTCGCAGGGACTCCATCATACGCATGTCGGCAGCATCGGGAATTTATCCAACGACAAGATCGCGGCGGAAATGGAAAAAGTGTTGCAGAAGTTCAGCTAAGACTAAAGTCTTGCCTTCGGCCAACGGCCCACGGGCCATCCAGGGGTGTTTGTCCATCCAGTTTAGAATCCTTAAATTGTATAGACAAGCTACTGCACCATGAAGATATTCCATTTATCAGCCATCCTCCTCAGTTGCTGCCTCGCCAAAGCCGCCGGTCCTGGCCACGGTTCATCGCCCTCATCGACCACCGCCGTACCACCCGCCTCACATCAGGAGTCCCGTCCCACTTCCCATCGGCACCCCGGCCCCGACACCACACTAAAGACAAACGCCATCGCCGACCTCGATACCCATTACGACGAATATAAAAAGATAGCCCTTCAGATCTGGGATTATGCCGAAGTAGGATACAAGGAAGTCAAAAGCTCCGCCCTTCTCCAGAAGACGCTTACCGAGGCCGGCTTTAAGGTACAGGCCGGCGTCGCCGATATACCCACCGCCTTTGTAGCCACGTATGGGTCTGGCAGCCCTGTCATCGGCATACTGGCGGAATACGATGCCCTTCCCGGACTCGCTCAGCAGGCCCTGCCCGAGAAAACCCCCATCGAAGGCAGGAATGCAGGACATGGCTGCGGACACCACCTGTTCGGTACCGCCAGCGTGGCCGCAGGCATCGAGATTAAAAAGCTCATGGGGTTGAAGAAGCTATCCGGCACCATCCGCGTATATGGATGCCCGGCAGAAGAGGGTGGCTCGGGTAAAGTATATATGGTAAGGGCCGGATTGTTCAATGACGTGGATGCCGTTATCCACTGGCACCCCGGCGCCTCCAATGCTGTAACGCTCACGAGCGCCCTGGCCAACAAGTCCGCCAAATTCCGCTTCCATGGACTTGCAGCACATGCGGCAGCCGCCCCCGACAAAGGCCGGTCCGCCCTGGATGGGGTTGAATCCATGGATTATATGGTCAACATGATGCGCGAACATATTCCTCAGGAGACACGTATCCATTATGTGATCACCAATGGCGGCAAGGCGCCCAATGTAGTGCCCGACTTTGCCGAAGTATATTACTACGTCCGTCACCCTAAAAAGGAGGAGGTCGTGCGGATCTTCGACTGGGTCGTCAAGGCTGCCAATGGCGCTGCAATGGGCACCGGCACCACCGTGGATTATGAGATCATTGGCGGCACACACGATCTTCTGCTCAACAGGACGCTGGCAGAGGACATGCAGCAAAACCTGCTTCGCATAGGCGGCGTCAGCTATACACCTGCCGAGGTCGGGTTCGCCAAAAAGTTACAGTCCTCTTTTACCTTTAAAGTACCCGATATCACCACCGCAGCTACGGTCAGACCTTTGAAAGAAGACGACGATGGTGGAGTGGGCGGATCCACCGACGTGGGTGATGTGAGCTATGTTGTCCCGACAGTAGGCATGTCCGCCGCTACCTGGGTTCCCGGGACACCCGCCCACAGCTGGCAGGCTACCGCTTGCGGTGGAACGGACATCGGGACAAAAGGTATGATGGTCGCCGCCAAGACCATGGCCCTAACAGCCATCGACCTGTTCACAAACCCCGAACTGATCCTGCAGGCCAAAGAGGAGTTCAAAAAGGATAAGGGCGACTATCAATACAAGGCGCTCCTTGGCGATCGCCGGCCGGCTTTGAACTACAGAGACTAACACGTTCTGCACCCTCACTGATAGCATCAGCCCTGTAAAATTCCCGATGCACCTTAAATCGTCAAATATGAACGTTGGTAAAAAAGCAGCCGCCGCAATTATTTTATTGATCGTCGTGCTGGCAGGATGGATACTCATCAGGACGTTTAACGCAAAGGCCTGGCCTAAACACAAAGCGTCCGCCCTGGCTGCACTACCACCGGCCGCACTGACACATCTCAGCACCGCCATCAGCATCCCCACTGTCTCGCCCCAGGACCCTTCCCGCATCGACAGCGCCACCTTTTTGAAATACCGTTCATTCTTGGAGAGCGCCTATCCCATGATCCATCAGCGGCTCAGCCGTGACATAGTGGCCGACTTCAGCTATGTGTATACGTGGAAAGGCGCCGACAGCTCGCTGGCGCCTCTGATACTCATGGCCCATTATGACGTCGTACCCGTAGAACCTTCCGCTCTCAGCTTATGGACAGCCAAACCCTTTGGCGGAGAGATAAAGGGCGATACCATTTTCGGAAGAGGCTCCGTGGATGATAAATGCAGCATGATCGCCATCATGGAGACGGTGGAGTCGCTGCTGCGGCGAAATTTTACCCCACGCCGCACCGTCCTGCTTTGCTTTGGTCATAACGAGGAATCCACCGGCCAGGGCGCCATCGCCATCGTTCACCTCCTCCAGCAAAGGAATATACGGGCTGAGATGGTAGTGGATGAAGGAGGAGAGCTCACCCGTGAGAAATTGGGGGACCTGCAACGCCCTGTGGCGCTCATCGGCATCGGTGAAAAAGGATATGCCACCTTCGAGCTGCTCGTAGAGAAGACTGGCGGCCACTCTTCCCGCCCTGACAAGGAGACAGCCATCGATATTTTGTCCCGGGCTTTATATAAACTGCGGGGGGAACAGACGCCACGCCGTATCCTCGATCCCACACGCGAGTTCCTCACCCGCATCAGCGGCTCGTCCAGCGACTTCCCGCGAAAGATGGCATTGAACAACCTGTGGCTGTTCGAAGGCTATGTGCTGTACAAAATGGGAGAAGACAAGGACGGTCGCGCCATGATCAGCACTACCATTGTCCCCACCATCCTGGAGAGCGGCATACGGGAAAACGTGATCCCTTCCCAGGCCAGGGCCATCGTCAATTCGCGGATACTCCCCGGCGAGAGCATCAAAGAAATACAGGAATTCATCCGAAAAGCCGTTGACGACCCCAGGGTAAAGATCAGGATCACCGGCGATTTCTCCACCGAACCTTCCCCCATGACCGACTACCATTCCCATGTGTTCAAAAAGGTTGCCGATGCTGCCAGCGACGTTGAAGACGATGTTATCCCCGTCCCCTATGTTATGGTGGGCGCCACCGACTCCAGGAACTACAGGGCCATCAGCAATGGCGTCGTCAATTTCTGTCCCATCACAGATGGCAAAGGCTATCATGGCATCGACGAGCGCCTGCCCATCAAAGACTTCCAGCGGGCAATACAATTCTATACTTTATTGATCCAATAATCGTTATTCGCCTGTATGAAACGCATCGTATCTCTCAGCCTTATCTGTTCTTTTCTGTTGTACGCCGGCGCTGCCCTGTCGCAGACATCCATCAATTCCGGCATCCTGTTTAAGGTGGTCGATGCCCGGCAATGGCGCGGTGCGAAATTCAAGGTCCAGGCCGCCGTCCGGGCTCGCACACTTGAACCATCTGCCTACGCCTGTATCTGGGTACGTGTGGATGATGAGGATAAAATGCTCGCCTTCTACGACAACATGCGCAACCATCCCATCCGCACGGATGAATGGACCGTCTACACCTCTCCCGAAGTAAAGCTTGGACCTCGCGCCAAAACGATCTTATTTGGTGGGGGCACCAGGAGCAAAGGGTTCTATGGTTTCGACGATTTTCATTTCTATCTGCAAAAGGACGGCGGCGCCTGGGAGGAAGTATCATTGCCCGCCATGGATTTCGAAGAGGACACCGCCACCATCAATAAGTCCTGGTACCGCGACAAATTGTCCTCGGTGCAATGGTCCATGCGGGATGACTCCGCCTGGAAGGGAAAACATTGCATGTTTGCAGACGGCTCGCATTCCTACGAGCTGGACAATAACGATACGGCAGGAAAATATGCCGACGTGAATGGCATCCGCATTTACTATGAAGAGTACGGACACGGCGAGCCACTGCTGCTACTGCACGGCAATCGGGGGTCGATCAATGATTTTAAAAAACAAATTCCAGCGCTGTCCCGCCAATTCCACGTCATCGCTGTTGATACAAGAGGTCAGGGTCACAGCACGGAAGACGGAAAGACCTATACGTATGACCTCTTTGCGGAAGACATGAACGCCCTGCTGGGTCGCCTGCATCTCGAAAAAGTCAACATCCTTGGCTGGAGCGATGGCGGCAACACCGGCCTGATCATGGCCATGAAATATCCGGATAAGGTGGGCAGGCTGGCTGTAATGGGCGCTAATGTCTTCATCGACGGTACCGTGGTCGACAAGTCCATCTTTCGGATCTTGCAGCAGGAAAAAAAAGAATACAAGGGCGACACCAGCCGCCGTTCAGCCAATGCCTTGCGCCTCATCCACCTCTGCGAGATAGAGCCCAGACACACCTTTGAAGAATTACAGACCATTCGCTGCCCTGTCCTGGTCATGGCCGGTGAAAAGGATGTTATCAAGGAAGAACATACCCGCCAGATAGCCGGTCACATTGCCGGCAGCCAGCTAAAGATCTTCACCGGCGGCACCCATCAGTTCCCCGACGACGACCCGGCTACGTTCTGTTCGACAGTAATCCAATTCTTTACCGGCGCCGCAAAATCTACCGACCTCAAATCCCCATGACAGCTCCGCTCCATACCGCCCGCACCACCCTCACTCTTCTCACAGAAGCCGATCTTCCCGCCATGGAAGCGCTCGCCCGCGAGCCCGATACCTTCAAATACATAAAGAAGCTGCGGGTCATGAACCCCGAACAATACACCCGATTTCTTCATACCAAGCTGGAACAGATACACACCGGCGTGGGCTACCACTGGGCGGTCTGGCTGAAGGACAACCTCGCCGACCCCGTCAAAGTCTCTTCCGATTCCTCGGTCATAGGACCCAAGAACAATCCAACCGACCCAGCCAAAGTCTCCGCCCCGTTTAAAGCTTCTCCCGAAGTTCCCGGTTCCCCCAGCCATTTCATCGGCGCCGTCAACCTCAATCCCATCAAAGGCATCGGCGCGTTCCCTAACGGTCCAGTCCGGTTGCAGATAGGCTGCCAGCTGAAAAGAGATTACTGGGGCCAGGGCTTCGCATCCGAACTCACCGCCCGCATCCTCCACTTCGCCATCCATGAGCTCAGGCTCCCCGCCGTATACGGCGTCTTCGAGCAGGGCAACGCCATTTCGCGCCGCCTACTTGAAAAACTGGGATTTGTATTTGAAGAAAGCTTTCAAGAGCAGGAGATCATAACGGAGATCCATAAGTATGTCCGAAAAACGGACTCCGGGGAAAATATAGTCCGTTTTCCGGAATAATCTAATGTCTGAGGCCTTCGTCGGACCTGCTTCGTCACGGTCCTCCTCGGTCGTAACCTTGCGGTTACGGACAACGAGCCTCCGGCCCGTTCTGTCCCTCCCCCTCCATCCGCGGACCCGCGACAAGCTAATTGAATTTATAAACGCTGAGCGTAAAGATGGTGACAAAGAGCAGCAGCTGAATAATATGCACCGCCCTTATCCGCCCTTTTAACGCCATCCTCCGCTGCTCCACATTCGCCCCCGCCAGCTCTTCCTCTACCGCCTTGCGAAGCCCCCTGGTCGCCCGGCCACCGATTATCGCCCCATTGAGGATCACCAGCACCAGTATCCCCATCTTCACCCGGAACCACAGCTGCTCCGCAAACGCTCCATGGGACAACGCCACCATGCCGATACCGCTGATGAGCAGCAGGATAAAAGCCCCCGCAAAAAGAAATCTGAAATTCACCAGCACAGGCAGCAACACCGCCGCTCTTGCCTTATCCCGGGGATATTGTCTCCAGAAATAAGACATACAGAAATAATCCACCACCGTAGTTCCTGCCATAACCGATAGTCCGATGATGTGGAGGACGAGGAAAAAGAAGAGATTCATATTCGATGTATTTACCTCAAAAATACATCGAAGACACATTAAAAAGAACGATTACGAAGTAATTACTGAAAAAATAATTTATTTTCGAAGCATCGTCACAAAAACCCCGGTCCATTTGTCCTATGTCACCCCTGGTCTGGCTGATCAAGGCCCAGGCTATCGGATTGTCGCCGCCGCGTATATTTCATCAAAGCTGTCCCCCTTATGTTGCTGCCACAGGGCCGCAAATTTGATCTCCACATTCTTTAACAGTTGCGTACATAGCTGCACATCTTCCTCATTCATCCCGCCCAGTATCATACCCGCGCATTTCATCATCCGCTCCGCACAGGCATCGATGGCCTTTTCCCCCGCCGCCGTCAGGCGCACCCGCTTGGACCGCTTATCCTCCTTATCCTCATGCTCTTTTACAAACCCTTTGTTTCGCAACCTGTTCAGCATATCCGTCCCGCTGCTGAGCTCGAAGATATTGGCATAGATGATCTCCGTCTTGCGCGGGCTGCCAAGCCTTCTCACCGTCAGCAGCATCCCGAACTCCTCCAGCTGATCCACACCCGTTCCTTCCAGGGCCTTGGCCGCAAATATCGCGTTCAGCTTGCTGATCCTCCCCATGAGCTTTAACAGCAATCCATTGGGATGCCAGGGTATATCACCTCCCTCCAAAGGAAAAACCCGATCCTTTTCGCGCTGGGATATAAGATAATGCCGGCAGAAATCTCCAATATCCGCACCCGGATGACGCTCTTCAAAGGCGCCCCACTCCGTCACCAGCTCGACAGTCTTGTTCATGAGAAAGTATTTCAGTTAATGTCTGAGGCCTTCGTCGGACCTCCTTCGACACGGAGCTACGCTCATAACCTTCGTTGGTTCCAACACTGTTGGACCCGCCTCGGTTACCTCGGTCGTAACCTTCAGTCCCTCGGCTACAGACAACGAGCCTCCGCCCCGTTCTGGGCGTAGCGAAACTACAGAAATTTCTTCGGTCCACCCATTGGCCTTGTCCTTCATCGGGCGCAGCCCCGTCCCCGGCCGGAATAGCCTTACTGGAATTTCGCATAGAAACTGCCGTTCGTCACCGTCTTCTTGTCCGCAGATGCATCCCCGGAGAGGAAAATATCCCCGCTAAAGCTGCCTGTAATATCCGTGCCGGTCAGCTCATTGATGACCACTTTTAAATGATTGACGATCGTAATGCCATGATTCGCCGCCGAGTCGCTGGTAACGTTGCCACTGCCATAAAGGGTCGCAGTTGCATAAGGAGAATAGATCAGAGAAATGGTATATACAGACGATGTATCCGCATATACGCCGGTAGCTATATAAACATTGGCGGCATGGGAATTGATCGACAGGTTAAAGCCCTCCCCGGTGCTGGATGAAAAAAGGCCATTAATGTTGATGGCATTGCCATGGACATCCGATGTCCGGGTGGCATACACATTCCCGGAAAAGCTTTTGCTGACGCCATCGATGCTGGCATTGATATAGTACGCAGAACCCGTGTTGTGCGACTTATTACAGGACAGGAACAGTGCGGCAAGCAGTATCGTTGGAAAAAATAAACGCTTCATGCTTCAATATAAGTCGGGATTTGCATTTTTCCAACGGCTATCATTCCCGGCCGGCCGCTGTATCCCTCTCTGGCTGGGCTGTTCCCCGGCCTGGTTTGTCCCCTGAGACACTATCGCAGCTGTGTAGCATCCACCCGGCTGGGTGTATCCGTCCCCGCGATGATGGACCGGGCGCTGATCGCAATAGACTTGATGATCTCCGCCATATTCTTCATATCCAGCGTGCCGATCTCATCCCCCTGCGTATGATAATATTTTTCATCGCTCATCTTCGCCGTGGAAATGGTATGCGCCGGAACTCCCTGCCTCGCTAGGGTCGCATTATCACTGCGATAGAATAGACTTTGTTCCGGGTAAGGGTCGGGATAAAAGGTGAACTTGCTGCCCGAAAGATTTTTTTCCAGTATCTTCCCCATATCAGTCTTCTCATAACCCGTGATATACGCTGAATTGGTTCCCCACTTGCTCTCCGTCCCGATCATTTCTATATTGAACATCGCCATCACTTTGGCAGGATCGAATTGATGGGAAAAATATTGCGACCCGAAACCACCGACCTCCTCCGCTGTAAAGGTGGCGAAGATCAGGGTTCGTTCATTGTTGTGCAGCTTGCTGAAATATTTAGCCAGGATCATGACAGCTGTGCTGCCGCTGGCATCGTCATTCGCGCCGTTGAAGATGGAATCCCCTTTTGCATCCGGCTGCCCTACACCGAGATGATCAGAGTGTCCGGAGAAGATAACGTATTCATCCTTCTTGCTTCTCCCTGGCAGAATACCTACCACGTTGGCCAGCTTGCGCTCGCTGACCTCCTGATCTATAGTGAAGGAATACTTCGACGGATCGGCGGCCGTAAGGACGATCACCACACTCCTGGGTGACTTGAATTGCTGCGCTGCGAAATCTTTCAAACGGGGAAATCTCTTCGAGAAACTGGTATCCACAAGTACCAGGTAATTTTTTTTATCCTGTGAAAGGACCTTGATCAGATCCAGGAAATTGCCACCCGCCTTGATAAAAACCTTTTCATATCCGCTGTTCTCATTTACCACCAGGTGATCGGAGGAAGAGGACACCGCAATAGAGCCTTCCGGAAGATTCACGCCATCCAGGTTGCCGGTGGCGGATATCAATTTCGTATTGATCATCGAAAAAGGCTGCAGATAGCTTGGTCCCCCATCCAGGGTCTTCAGGCCTGCCGCCTTAAACTGTGTTTCTATAAATGCGGCTGCACGATCTATGTCCGGTGTAAAGGCTGCCCGCCCCCGCATCGCGTCCGAAGAGAGGACCTTCTCGATATTCTCTACCGCCGTGGGATTGATAATGGCATCGATGCCTGGAGTTTGTGCAAACAGGCTGCCGCCTGAGATGAAAAGGATAAGGGAGGCAAAAAGGATCTTCATATAATTAATTAAAGGCTCATCATTTCTTTGAACTTCACCGTCTGCCGGCGGCTGACCTCGATCTTCTCTCCTCCCTTCATCTCCAGCAACAGCCCCCCGTTGAAATAAGGTTCGATCTTTTCTATGAGGCGCAGATTGACAATGTGCTTGCGATTGGCTCGGAAGAAGACCTTCTCATCCAGCCTTTCTTCCAGCGCATTCAGCGATTTTAATATCAGTGGCTTGTTGGCCCCGAAATATACCTTGGCATAGTTGCCGACACTCTCGAACAGTCGTATGTCTGACAGCTTCACAAACCAGCAGCGCTCCCCATCCTTGACAAATACCTGGTCATGCTCGCCCAGTATGCTACGATTGACGGAGATGGGATGGTCCGAAATGGGCTCTTTGTCTTCTTCCAGCTGCAATTTCTGCAATGCATCCGCCAGCCGCTTGGGTTCCACCGGCTTCAACAGGTAGTCGAGCGCATTGACCTCAAAAGCTTTTAGCGCATATTCGTCATAGGCGGTAGTGAAGATCACATTGGGCGCCCTTTCCAGCTCGGACAACATATCGAATCCCGTCTTGCCGGGCATTTGTATATCGAGGAAGATCAGGTCAGGATTCAATGAGTCGATCTTTTCTACCCCCTCGCTGGCATTGGCCGCTTCGGCGATGACCTCGATCTCAGGAAAGTCCATTAACAGTTTTTTCAGCTCATTCCTTGCAAGACGTTCGTCGTCAATAATGATAGCTCTGATCATAGTAATTGCGCCCTCAGGCTTTTATAGGTATTTTTCATTACGGTCAGCAGTGTCACGCCGCTCATTTCCCCTGGTCTATAGGGATCAGCACGCGCGCTTCCACGGTATTCACATCTATTTCCCGGATGTCGAAGTTAGCCTTTTGTCCGAATAAGATCTGCAATCTGTTTTTTGTGCTTGCCAGCCCAAAACCATCCCCATTTCGGGCCCCATTGAGATAGCCCGTATTCTGTATCACCAGCTCGTGATAGCTGTCGGAGAAGTCCGAAATGATCTTTACCTTACCTCCACCCACCTGCTTGCTGATGCCATGCTTGATGGCATTCTCCACAAGCGTCTGCAGCATCATGGGAGGAATAGGCTGATCTAAGGTATCTTCATCGATGGCATACTCGATCTGCAGCCTGTCCTCAAATCGTATATGCTCCAGCGCAAGATAGTCCTTTACAATGTTCAGCTCCTTCTCAAAGGTCACGGTCTCCAGTTTCTCCGCCTGCATGCTGCTGCGAAGGATATTGCTCAGCTCCGTAATGGCCGTACGGGCGCGGACAGGATTTTCATCCACCAGCGCCCGGATGCTGTTGAGAGCGTTAAAAATAAAATGAGGATTGATATGCGACTTTATCGTCTTGAGCTCCAGCTCCTTTACGAGAGCCTCCAGCTTCAGGGTGTCCAGCTGCTGCTTACGGCTTTTTTCGATGTAGTGATAGAAGTAGTAAATCAGGGTCCAGGGAATGATCAAAAGGCCATTGTCAAAAGTCGTGGCCAGCAGTCGGGGGATAAAATCCATTTTCTGCCGGGTCATGGACAACCCCAGGGAATCCACCACCACTATCCGTATGACACTGTCCACTACACAGGTCAGCAAAACCCCTATCAGCAATTTTGGCAGCGCCTTTTCCACCGGCAGCATCAGCCAGCCCGATCTGCGGATCACCTCCCGGAACACATGGGTTGTCAATATCCCCGCGATAACCACAACGGCCAAAAACGCAATTAATTTAACGGTAATCTTTTGTTCGAAGGTGGAAGAGAAAAGGACCATCACCAAACCCAAAAATCCCCAGCCACTGATCTGGCACAACCAATAATATCTACTTGCATTTTTAGGCATATGGCCAAATCTACTCCTTTTCCCCCGCTGGTTTACTCTTAAATTGTACTAATGGCCAAATTAAATAGGCCATCGGTTCAGCGCTCGAAGGGGCATATTTACCAAATACCCCCTGGGAGCAACCAAGGACAACCACAGGTTGGCCGGCCGACAGGCCCATCATTAGACCCGTTGCTCCGGGGGTTATATTTCCCAAATACCCCCTAGGAGCAACCAAAATAAGGCGTATTTTTACAGGATCAAAGAACTCCGAAATGGAAATTACCCCGGGACCTCTGTTAAAAACCATCGATTCCCCCGCCGATCTCAGAAAGCTCAGCAGGGATCAGTTACAGAAGGTCAGTGACGAACTCCGTCAGTACATCATCGATACCGTGAGCGTTCATGGAGGCCACTTCGCAGCCAGCCTGGGCGTAGTCGAGCTCTCCGTAGCCCTCCACTACGTCTTCAATACCCCCTACGACCAGCTCGTATGGGACGTAGGACACCAGGCCTATGGCCACAAGATCCTCACAGGCCGCCGGGATAATTTCAGCACGAACAGAAAATACAATGGGCTGAGTGGATTCCCACGACGCTCTGAAAGTCAATATGATACATTCGGCGTAGGCCATTCCTCCACCTCCATCAGCGCCGCCCTTGGCATGGCCATGGCCGCTAAATATAAGGGCGAGGCGGATCGTAAGGCCGTAGCTATCATCGGCGATGGCGCCATGACTGCCGGTTTGGCCTTCGAAGGCATGAACCACGCCGGAGTCGCCGATACGGACCTGCTCATCATCCTGAACGACAACTGCATGAGCATCGATCCCAATGTAGGCGCCCTGAAGGAATACCTCACCGATATTTCCACCTCCCAGACCTACAACAAGCTCAAGGACGATATCTGGAAAGCCCTCGGTAAGCTGCCCATCGGTAGCCATTTCAGCCGGGAAATAGCCAGCAAGATCGAACACAGCATCAAAGGCTTTATCAGCCGCAGCAGCAATCTGTTCGAATCCCTTAACCTTCGTTATTTTGGCCCCATAGACGGCCATAACATCACCAAGCTCGTGGATACCCTCAACGACCTGAAGAATATCCCTGGTCCCAAGCTGCTGCATATCATGACCGTAAAAGGTAAGGGTTATGCCCTCGCCGAGAAGGATCAAACTAAATGGCATGCACCAGGGCTCTTCGACAAGATCACCGGGGAAATTTATAAGAAACATTATGAATCTCCACAGCCGCCCAAATACCAGGATGTCTTTGGACATACCATCATCGAGCTGGCCGAGATGAATAAAAAGATATTTGGCATCACACCCGCCATGCCCAGCGGATCTTCCCTGAAATTCATGATGGAGAAGATGCCCGACAGAGCATTCGACGTAGGCATATGCGAACAACATGCAGTTACCCTCTCCGCCGGTATGGCCACCCAGGGTATGCGCGTCTTCTGCAATATCTATTCTTCCTTTATGCAGCGCGCCTACGACCAGGTGATACACGACGTAGCCATCCAAAACCTGCCCGTCGTATTTTGTCTGGATCGCGCCGGCCTCGTGGGAGAAGATGGCCCTACTCACCATGGAGCCTACGATATTCCATACATGCGCTGTGTCCCCAATATGATCGTCAGCTCACCCATGAACGAGACCGAGCTTCGCAATCTTCTATATACCGCCCAGTTGGACAGCAACCAGCATCCCTTTGTCATCCGGTACCCCCGCGGAGAAGGCGTCATGCCTCAGTGGAAGACCCCCTTCCAGGAAATACCCATCGGCAAAGGACGTAAGATCAAGGATGGTGAAGGTATTGCGATACTAACCCTCGGCCACCCCGGCAACTTTGCCACTGCCGCCATCCGTGAGCTGAAGATGGACGGCCTCAACCCCGCCCATTATGACATGCGCTTTGCAAAGCCGCTGGACGAAGAGCTGCTCCATGAAGTATTCTCGAAATACAGCAATATCCTCACCGTCGAGGATGGCACTATTGTGGGAGGCTTTGGCTCGGCCATACTCGAATTCCAGGCCGCCCATGGTTACAAAGCCAATGTCCGGATGCTTGGTATACCTGACCACATCGTCGAACACGGTACCTTGAAAGAGCTGCGGCATGAATGTGGCTATGATGCCCCAGCCATCGCCGCCGCGGTCCGCGATATGATGAAGGATAAGGTCAACGTCAATATGATGATGCAATAACCGTCCCCTTTCTCCTGTCTGCTTACTCCTGTCCCATGGTCTCGGATATTAAATTCATTTGGGTATGCGGGTCAGTATGCTTTTATACTTTCTTGTCTGTGTCCAGAACCTGTATGCACAGCAGTATTTCTTTTCCCGCTACACTCCCCGCAACGGTCTTGTCAACAACAGAGCACGCTCCATCTACCAGGACAGCAAAGGGCGTCTTTATATCTGCACTTATGGAGGCCTCAGCGTCTATGACGGCTCCCGTTTTATCAACTATACCACAGAGGACGGACTGGTCGCCAGCCTCGTCAACGACATAGTGGAGATGGGAGACGACTCTTTATGGGTCATTCCCAACGGACGCAGCCTTCACTGTCTCGTACATGGCATCCTTCGGAATATAGAGATGACCGATCACTTCTATCCCGTCGTCAACCATATCATCCACGGCAGTGACGGGCATTATTACGGGCTCTGCGACGAAGGCCTCTACAGGCTGGATCAGGACCCAGACAACAAGATTCACGACCCTGGCAACGGGGTTCACGACCCTGGCAGCGGGGCTCACGACCCTGGCAACAAGGATCACACTCCCCGCAGCCAGATCCCTCCCTCAGGCCACCAGCCGGCCAGTCTGCATTGGACCAGGATCATCCTGCCCGACAGCACAGGAACAGATGTGGGAAGAAATATCCTGCAGGGCATCGAATGGGACAGACAGCTGATCCTTATCTGCCAGCCCTTCCCTTTCAGCCGGACATCGCTCCCCTCCCTCATCATTTACAACCTCGACACCCATCGGTGTATCATTCCAGCCAATATCCATCTTTATACTTTCGCGGCTCTTACTCCCACCGGCGATCTGCTGCTGACTACTGACGAAGGCGTTCGAAAAGTGGATGCTGGAGCATTATCACATAATATCTTCCATCTGCTTCCTCCACCCCATCCTTATACGACGGCTGGCAACATTGCCAGCGGCTATTTGTATTTCGACAGGGACTCCAGCCTCTGGCTCGCACCACCGCACCAGGTCATGCGTATAGGCAGGGATGGTAGCCGGCAGCTGTTCAACGAGGCCGGAGGCCTTCCCATCGGAGAGACCACCTCTATCCTGGAGGACAAGGAGAACAACATATGGTTCACCAATGAACAGAATGGGATCGCCAGGCTGGCCAGCCGGCATGTCCAGTTCTATCCCCAGCCGGAGCCAGGCTTTACCGTCACGGATATTTCTGCCAACAGCAATAGCGATTCCATCTGGTTCTACGATGCCGTTAAGAAGACCCTGCTGCTAAAGGCAGGTGCTTTGAAAAAGACCTACCACACAACAAGTCCCCTGCCTCTGGCAGGACATTTTCTCGTTCTCGGCAAGAAAGCCTGGCTCATCGGCGCCAGGGATATTTATACGCTGCACTTTCTTCCCGGATATCAATTCAAGCCATCGCTGCTTTTTCATGACACCAGCGTCATCGATGGGAATGTATGTCTCGACCCGGACGGGAGTGTCTTTATCGCATCTACCAGGATCACCCATCTTTTCAATGGGAGGGTAGAACAGTATCCTGTTTCCGGCTACATGGACCAGGTCGCCATCGACAGACGCCATCGTCTCTGGACCATCTCACGTACCCGCGAGCTGTCCGTCTATACGATCAATGACTCCCGTCATGGCCCTTCCCTGCAATTGCTAAAAAAGTTCAACACCCAGCTGCCTGAGATAAGCCCCCGGTCGCTCGCAGTGGATAATAAGGATCGGGTATGGATCGGCAGCAGGGACCATGGCCTGTTCTGTTTCTTCTTCAATGACACACAGCTGATATCCTATAAGCAGATCACCATAGCCAACGGCCTTTCTGAGAATTTTGTCAACTATCTCCTTGCGGATGCGGACAATACCATTTGGGCCTGCACACCCACCGGGCTGAATAAGATCAGACTCGAAGAGGGACATCTCACCATCGAAGATGTCGTCCACAGCAACGACGCCTACCAGCACATTGATAAAGTGCTGGCCTCTGCAGGGGGAATACACTGGGCACTGACAAGAGAAGGTGTTATGAAGATCGACCCTTCCGGGGTGCAAAAAAGCAGTTATCTGCCTTCTATCCTTTTCTCCAAAGTGCTCGTAGGCGATAAACCCAGCCCTGCCGGAGAAAGCCTTATCCTGCCATATGACCGCAACACTTTGTCCTTCTTCATTGGAACACCTGCATTCACCGACGAAGGCCGCACCCGCTACACCTGGCTGCTCGAAGGCAGCCGCGATCCCAAATGGAGCACCCCTTCCATACAGTCCGCCATCAACTTTGTCAACCTTCCTCCAGGAAAATATATCCTACGGGTACGGGCCCAGTTCCCCACCGGACGCTATCCCGAACAGACAGCCTCCTATGCATTTCTTATTCATTCTCCCTGGTGGCAGACCTGGTGGTTCCGCGCCGCACTGGTCCTTGCTCTCACTACTATCATCATGCTGGCCATCAAAAGCTATATCCGTCGCCGGCTGGAAGTGCAACGTACCCTGCTGGAGAAGAAACAGGCCATCGAAAAAGAGAGAACAAGGATCGCCACCGACATGCACGACGACCTCGGCGCCGGCCTCTCCCGGATAAAATTCCTCAGTGAGACCATAGGAATTAAAAAGCAGCAACAGCTTCCCATCGAAGAGGAGATCACCAGCATTCGGGAATATTCTCATGAGATGATTGACAAAATGGGGGAGATCGTATGGGCATTGAATGAAAAGAACGACTCGCTCAGTGATCTTTTAGCCTATACCCGCAGTTATGCCGTAGAGTATTTATTACAGGCCGGTATCCGCTGCACCGTTGAGACCCCCGAGCATTTTCCCGTCCTCTTTGTCAGCGGGGAATTTCGCAGGAACATCTTCCTCACCATAAAGGAGACCCTGCATAATATCGTCAAACATGCGCAGGCCGGCTGTGTAAGGTTTTCCATGCATACGGATAGAGAGCTGACTATTATTATCCAGGATGATGGCATTGGCTTCGACAGGGATCAGATACGTCCCTTTAGCAATGGCCTGGCCAATATGCAGCAGAGGATCAGCGACATAGGTGGCCGCCTGTTGATCCAGTCCCGAAGTGAGGGGGAGGCTGGTTTAGCCGCTGGGCGCCCGGGCATGAAAAGAGGCACCCTTGTAAAGATCGTCGCCCCCTTGTGATTTGTTCGCCCCGTGAAGTCCGCCATAACTTTTGTCCTATTGCAGAGACGGCGCCCCCGTAGTATCTTCAAACCCGAAAATGCCTATCTCACTAGCCATAGTAGAAGACCTCGACGAAGTACGTGAAGGATTGAAGAACTTCCTATCACTGAGCCAGGAATTTACTGTATTGGACACCTTCCGTACGGCAGAAGAAGCCATGAAAGGTATTCCCACCCTCCACCCCGACATCGTGATCATGGACATCAACCTTCCCGGAATGAATGGCATTGACTGCATCCGGCAGATCCGATTGCTCGACGAGCATATCCAGTTCATGATGTTCACCGTATACGAAAATGACGAGAAAGTTTTCGAAGCCCTGAAAGCAGGCGCCTCCGGCTATCTGTTAAAGAACACGGGTCTCGTTCACATCCTCGAATCATTGAAAGAGCTTCACCAGGGCGGGTCGCCCATGAGCGCCAACATCGCCCGCAAGCTCGTCGATACCTTTCGGAGATCGCCCGCCAGAGTTCCATCCTCCGATGTATTGTCTCCCCGGGAGAACGAAGTCCTCAACTTCCTCGCCAAAGGCCTTTTATACAAAGAGATCGCCGAGCAGCTTCATATCTCCACCGCCACCGTCCGCCAGCATATTCACCGCATCTACGAAAAGCTGCACGTGCAGAATAGGACCGAGGCCATCAACAAAGCCTATAATAAATAACCACTCACCCCTACTACTTTTGTTCTATTGACATCCGGACTGTTTTGTTATAGTTTGGCAGAAAAAAACATGCAACCCCATGTCTCCCTTCCAAGGGTCATCGGCGCCGTGATCATACTCCTGCCTTTCTCCCTGCTCGCCCAGCAGCCCAGCCCGCCCGATCAGCCCGCTCCAAAAAAGGAACACCATTCCATCGGCATTGGCATCAAGGCCGGACTGAACTTCGCCAATGTCACCAACGCCTCGTCCATTAATAGCAGCACCCGGGCCGGCTTCCATGTCGGCGCCTTTTTTTCCACCGACCCGAAAAGGATCCTTGGGTCGCATACGGAGCTGCTCTATTCCAGACATGGATTCAATTACAAGAATGATACCGTCAACGGGTCCGTAAATCTCGATTATCTTATGTTTACGCAGATGATAGCCATCAACATCACAAAATATTTCCAGATCCAGCTGGGAGGGACGACATCCTATTTGTTGAATGTAAAGACCGACAGCAGCCGATACAGCACTGGCAACGCCAGCGCGGACAAACTCCTGAGCTATTACAATCGGTTTGACTATGGTTTCGCGGGGGGCATTGAGATACATCCCATAGCAGGGCTGCTCGTTGGTGCGAGGTATTGTCTCAGCTTTGCCAATCTTTATAAACAGTCCTCCTTTACGGGCACTGGTTCCTTTACCATGCCCAGTGTCAACTTTAAAAATAATGTCGTGCAGCTCTCCGTGGGCTATAGGTTCTGAACTTCTTAAATCAGGATATATGAGACCATCATTTCTTCTTCTCCTGCTGGTCGCTGCCCAAACCACTCTCGCGCAGTCGGGCAGCGCCACTAAAATACCTGATCCTGCCTTCCTCAACCAGGTATACTGTTATAAAGGCGATTCGCTCACCGCCCTCGGAAGAGTCGACGGCCGATTGGAGAATAAAATGAAGGCGCTCGGGTTCGGCGGCAGTCAGATGGGATATTCCCTGGAAGGGGCCCG
>Ga0157372_10000708_pt1 | contig 36654 bp, 33 predicted proteins | sample C55metaG_FD_115307 | JGI IMG/M metagenome (GOLD analysis project Ga0157372, IMG submission 115307) | Corn rhizosphere microbial communities from Kellogg Biological Station, Michigan, USA - C5-5 metaG | ecosystem: Host-associated > Plants > Roots > Rhizosphere > Soil | place: USA: Michigan...
ACTTCTGCCTACCCATGCGCCCGGCGTGGATGTGTGGGTCGCCTACGCGGACGGCGCGGCGCTCACGGACGCCATGCGCGTGGCGGCGCAGCTCCGGGCGCGTGGGCGCAGCGTGGAATACGCGCTGGGTGGACAGAAGCTGTCACGTCAGCTCAAGGCCGCGAGCAGCGCCGGCGCCCGCGACGTCCTGATCCTGCCCGCCAGCGATGGCGCCGCGCGCGAAGGGGTCGTACGCAACCTCGCGCGCGGAGAGGAGCGTCATGTCAGTCTCGATGACTGGCTGAACGAGCAGCAACTACCTGACACACACAGCGAACGGCATGGCTGACGATCGAAAGCTTCCGCTGCGCGCCGAGGATTTCAGCGCGTGGTATAATGAAGTGGTGCTGCGCGCCGAGCTCGCGGACTATTCGCCCGTGCGCGGCTGCATGGTCATTCGTCCGGATGGGTACGGCATCTGGGAGCGCATGCAGCGCGCGCTCGATGACATGTTCAAGGCGACCGGACACCGGAACGCATACTTCCCGCTCTTCATTCCGCAGAGTTTCCTGCAGAAGGAAGCCGAGCACGTCGAGGGATTTGCGCCCGAGACCGCGGTCGTCACGCACGGCGGCGGCAAGGAGCTCGAGGAGCCGCTCGTCGTGCGCCCCACCTCGGAAACGATCATTTACGCGATGTTCGCCAAGTGGGTGCAGAGCTATCGCGATCTGCCACTGCTCATCAATCAGTGGGCGAACGTCGTGCGCTGGGAAATGCGCACGCGGCTGTTCCTGCGCACGCTCGAATTCCTCTGGCAGGAAGGGCACACTGCGCACGCCACGCACGATGATGCCGAGGCGGAAGCGCGCCGCATGCTTGGGGTCTATCGCACGTTCATGGAAGAGTGGATGGCGATGCCCGTGATCACCGGGCTCAAGACGGACTCCGAACGCTTCGCTGGTGCGCTGCGCACGTTCTCCTGCGAAGCGATGATGCAGGACAACAAGGCCCTGCAAGCCGGTACGTCACACAATCTGGGGCAGAACTTCGCCCGGGCATTCGGCGTGACGTTCCAGGCGGAGAGCGGCGAGAACGAGTATGCGTGGAACACCAGCTGGGGCGTGTCCACGCGGCTCGTCGGCGGCCTCGTCATGACGCACGGCGATGACAGGGGACTGCGCGTTCCGCCCCGCCTGGCGCCCACGGAGATCGTCATCGTCCCGATCTGGAAGTCGGACGAGGAACGTGCACGCGTGCTGGATGCGGCAGAGCGGATTCGTACGGCGCTGGGCGGCGCGCGGCGCGTACACATCGACGCGCGCGATACGATGAAGCCCGGCGCGAAATACTACGAATGGGAATTGCGCGGCGTGCCGCTGCGTCTCGAGCTCGGGCCCCGCGATCTGGACAGGCAGCAGGCCGTCGTGGTGCGTCGGGACACGGGCGAAAAGGCTGCCGTGCCGCTGGGCGATCTGCCGGTGCGGCTCGGTGACCTGCTCGACAGCGTGCAGGCCGCCATGCTCGACGCCGCGCGCGCGCGGCGCGAAGCGAACAGCATCCGCGGCGCCGTGACCTATGACCGATTCAGGGAGATCATGGACGGAGACGGGGCGTTCGTGTATGCCGGCTGGTGCGGCGATGCGGCGTGCGAAGCGGCAGTCAAGGAGGAGACGAGGGCGACCATCCGGGTGTTGCCGGATCCTGAATTCCGCTCGGCCACGGCGCCGGAGCACTGTCTCAAATGCGGGCGCGCGGCCACTACGGAGGCGGTATGGGCGAAGGCGTACTGACCCCGGGGTTCGTGATACAGGACGGCGCCCTGGCCTGTGAGGATGTTCCGCTCGAGCGCATCGCCGATGCAGCGGGCACGCCGGTGTACGTATACAGCGCCGGCGCCATCCGCGAGCAGTACCGCCTGCTGTCGCGCGCACTCGCGCCGGTGACGCACCGGATCCATTACAGCGTCAAGGCCAATTCGAATCTTGCCGTGCTGCGACTGCTGCGCGGACTCGGTGCGGGGGTGGACATCGTGTCGGGGGGCGAGCTGTACCGCGCACTCCTCGCCGGCTTCACCGGCCGGGACATCGTTTTCAGCGGCGTCGGCAAGACGGAGCAGGAGCTGCGGGAAGCCCTCGCGGCACGGATCCTCCTCGTGAACGTGGAGTCGGTGCCCGAGCTCGAATTGCTCAGTCGCGTGGCGGCGGACATGGGCGTCGTGGCGCCGGTCGCGCTTCGGGTGAATCCCGAAGTGACGGTGGACACGCCCCATCGCTACACGCGCACCGGGGAACGCGGGCTCAAGTTCGGCATCCCCTTCGCCGACGCCGAAGATGCCGCACGGCTTGCGACGACGCTGCCCGCCCTGCGGCTGGACGGCCTGGACATGCACATCGGGTCACAGGTCGTGCAGCTCACCGCGTATCAGCAGGGCTTGCGCCGGCTGCTCGAGCTGTACGACGTGTTGCGCTCGTCCGGTGTGGAATCCATTCGCTACCTCGACATCGGCGGCGGACTGGCCGTGCCGTACGATCACGAAGCGCCGATCGATCTCAACGCCTACGCCGGGGAAGTGCTGCCGCTCGCGACGCGGAGCGGGCTCACGCTGTTCGTGGAGCCGGGGCGCTTTCTGGTCGGCAACGCCGGCGTGCTGCTCACGCGCGTGCTGTACCGCAAGCGCTCCGGGGATCGCGAGTACGTCATCACCGATGCCGGCATGAACGACCTGCTGCGACCATCGCACTACAATGCCTTTCACCGGATCGACGCCGTGCGACCGCACACGGCGCGCATCATTGCGGACATCGTGGGGCCGGTGTGCGAGAGCGGTGATTTCTTCGCGCTCGGGCGCGACGTGGAGAACGTGGTGGCGGGTGAACTCCTCGCGATCCGGTCCGCCGGCGCCTATGGCTTCTCCATGGCGTCGAACTACAATTCACGCCCGCGCACCGCGGAGGTCCTCGTGGATGGCAACCGCTTCGCCGTGGTGACCGAACGGGAACGATATGAAGATCTCGTGCGACAGGAAACCGCTGACCCGCACTGGAGGACGGCCTGATGCGCGTCGGCGTGCTCGCGGATACGCACGACCGGCTGCCAGCCGTCGCCGAATTCGCCCGGCGCTTTCGCGAGGCAGGCATCGGGATGGTGCTGCACGCCGGGGATTACTGCGCGTCGTGGTCGTTGCGACCCATCATCGCGGCGAACCTGGCGCTGGCGGGTGTGTACGGTCGAAACGATGGCGACCATGAGGGATTGCAGGCCGAGGCGGCGAAGGGCGTCGGCGTGGAGATCTACGAATCGCCGCACAGCGTGGAACTGGGTGGCGCGCGGCTGCTGCTCGTCCATGACATTGGCGATGTCAACGCCCGCTCCGTGGCGGGTCACGTCATCGTGATTCATGGGTTCACGCACGAGCGCCGACTCGAAAACACCGGTGACACGCTCATTTTGAATCCAGGCGAGGCGTGCGGCTGGCTCGGAGGAACGCCGAGTGCGGCCATCCTCGATCTCGAGACGAAGCAGGTGGAGTTCCTCTCGATCGACCCATGAGCCGAATTCTCATCCTCGACTACGGATCGCAGTACACGCAGCTCATCGCGCGGCGTGTCCGCGAAGCGCGCGTGTATTCGGAGATTCATCCGCCCACACGGTCCATCGAGTGGATTCGCCGCTGGCTTCCCACGGGCATCATCCTGAGCGGCGGACCGAATTCCGTGTACGATGAGGGGGTGCCGACCGCGGATCCTGCATTGCTGGATGTCGCGCCCGTGCTCGGCATCTGCTACGGCATGCAGGTGATCGCACAACTCGAGGGTGGTGGCGTAACCCGCGCGGGGCGGCGCGAGTATGGTCGCGCGGAGCTCGAGGTGCTCTCCGAAAGCGGCCTGTTCTCCGGCTTCACGCGCGGGGACGAGATCACCGTCTGGGCGAGCCACGGTGACAGCGTGGAAGTGCCGCCGCCCGGCTATGCGATCACGGCGCGAAGCGCGAACGCGCCGGTTGCCGCTTTCCAGCACGAAAGCCGGCCGATCCACGGCGTGCAGTTTCACCCGGAGGTTCGCCACACGCCGCGCGGCGATGACATCCTGGCCAACTTCCTGTTCGAGATCTGCCACGCGAAGCCCAACTGGACTACGGGCGCGTTCATCGATGAAGAGATCGCGCGAATTCGTCAGGCCGTCGGTACGTCACGCGTGATCTGCGGCCTGTCGGGGGGCGTGGATTCGTCGGTCGCCGCCGCACTCGTGCACCGCGCCGTGGGCGAGCAGCTCACGTGCATCTTCGTAGATCACGGACTCCTGCGGATGCACGAGCGGGAGCAGGTGGAGCGGACCTTTCGCTCGAGCATGGGAATCCGTCTCGTGACCGTGGATGCCGCCGATCGGTTCCTGGCCATCCTGGATGGGGTTGATGATCCGGAAGAGAAGCGCCGCCGCATTGGGCATACGTTCATTGACGTGTTCGAGGAAGCCGCGGAGGAGCTGGGCGACGATGTGGAATTCCTGGTGCAGGGCACACTGTATCCGGACGTGATCGAATCGGTGTCACCGCGGGGCGGTCCGTCGGTGACGATCAAGACGCATCACAACGTGGGCGGCCTCAAGCCGGACATGAAGTTCAAGCTCATCGAGCCGCTACGCGAGCTGTTCAAGGACGAAGTGCGCCAGGTGGGCCGCGAACTCGGTCTTCCGGAAGAGATGGTCGGGCGACACCCGTTCCCGGGACCCGGGCTGGCGATTCGCATCCTTGGTCCGGTGACCCGGGAGAAGCTCGACGTCCTCCGCAAGGCGGACGCGATCTACCTCGATGTGATTCGCGAAGCCGGCCTGTACGATGACATCTGGCAGGCCTTCGCCCTCCTGCTGCCGGTCCAGAGCGTGGGTGTCATGGGCGATCTGCGCACGTACGAAAATGTCGTGGCCCTGCGCGCCGTCACGAGCAGCGATGGGATGACCGCTGACTGGTTTCCGTTTCCGCCCGGCGTACTTGGTGCCATGTCCAGCCGGATCATCAACGAAGTGGACGGCGTGAATCGGGTGGTGTACGACGTGAGCTCGAAGCCGCCGGCGACGATCGAGTGGGAGTGAACTAGGTGCCCGACACGGCGTCCCGCCCTGGTCGGCGGACGACTCTCACCGTGCCGCTGCTCCCGCCTCCGCAGAAAAACTGATCGCCACCATCCGACTCGAGCCCCGACACCGCTGCGCCACGCGGCATCTCAAGTCGTTCCAGGACCTCTCCCGTTCGCGGATCGACGCGCCGCACGTCGCTTTCCTCATCCTCCAACGTGCCGTGCCAGAGCTCGCCGTCGACCCACGTGACGCCAGTGACGAAGCGATTGGACTCGATAGTGCGAAGTATCGCTCCAGTTTCGGGATCGACCTGATGGATCTTGCGGTCCCGGTACTGCCCTACCCAGAGGGTGCCTTCCGCCCACGCGAGCCCGGAGTCGCCGCCATCGCCGGGCGCCGGGATCGTGGCCAGCACGCGGCCGCTCGCGGGATCGATCGTCAGGATGCGATCTCCGGCGATCTGGTACAGGTGCCGGCCGTCGAAGGCCGTGCCGGCATGGGCGGCAACGTCAATGGACCGCAGAGTCTCCCCACTCACCGGGTCGAGGGCGTGCAGCTTGTCTCCGGCAGCAACCCAGACGTGCTGGCCATCAAACGTGACCCCGTTCACCCTGGCGATACCCGGGAATGGTCCGTTCTCATGTACGATTTCGGCGGGTGATCGACGCATGCATCCATCCTAGTCAGTCGGGAGTGGCGGGGGGAGTAACAATGTCGTCGTAAATCCGGGAACGGACGGGGTCGTCCAGCGACGCGCCCGACCGCGACCATAGGGCTGGACCTTTCCGGCGGCCGCGAGCGAGTCGAGCGCCCGCTGCACGGTGCGCTGGCTCGCTCCGAGCGCAAGCGCCAGAGCCGAACTGGACCACGACTCACCGTCCGCGAGAAAGGCGAGTACCGCCGCGTGCTCGTCGTCGACGGGGCGCGCCAGCACGACGACCTCACGCGCACCGCGCGGCACGAGCGTAAAGCCGCGCGCCGTGGCGCGCACGCCCGCCAGCGTCCGAAGCGACGCGCGCAATCGCCCGACTTCCACGCGCAACCGCGCGCGATGCGAGGCGTCGGCGAATTTCGCACCGAATGCCCGGGCGAGAAGCGTGCTCCTCGCGACGTCTCCGGGCCATGCCTCGCCCAGTGCGCGCACGAGGGCAAACAACACCGGCCGCCGGGTGAGCGAGACGACGGTGCCGCCGGTGCGCACGGCGTGACGGCACGCATCCACGACGAGCGCACGCGATGAGAGAATTGCAGCAACATCCTCGAGCAGGAGGAGGCGCTCCGTCCCACACGCGATCAGCCGCGCCGCGGGCATCTCGAGCATGAGGGCTGCCCGTTCGACTTCCGCGGTCAGCGCGGGGATGCCCGCCGCGCGCGCCGTGCGCACCGCGCGAACGAGCGCATCATGGGCCACCGTCGTCTGAAGGCGTCGCATCGCGATGCCGGCAATGACGAGTTCATGGGCCGTGCGCAAGGCGGGCGGAAAGGGAGCGGGATCGAGCCCGGCAAGCGCACCTTCGGCGTCGTCGAGCCGACCCATCAGCAGCAGACGCCGGACCTCGAGGTACCGCGCGTACGCGGCGTTCACCCGATCGCCGTGCAACTCGAGCGTCGCCCGCGCGGCGTCCAGCACTTTCGCCGGCCAGCCCAGGTCTCGCGAGACCAGCGCGATCTCCGCCTCCGCAACGACACACCGCGCGCGGGCCACCGCCTCCTTCGACCCGAAGGCGCGTGCCGCGCTGCGTACGAGCGCCTTCGCTCGGACGAGATCGCCGAGCCGCGCCATGGCGATGCCGCGCAGCGCAAGCGCCGGCGCGTCGTTGCGCAGCGCAACCCAGTTCAGCGCGGCGAGAGGATCACCCGCCGCGAGCGCCCGCGCCGCAGTCGCGATTACCGGGTCCATCCGAATCGCGCCACACTTGTCACTCCCACTCTCCTCCGCAGCTCCGGTAATCTATCTCGCAACCACCACCCGCCACGTCGCATCGAACACGGGACGAGCGCGGACGAACCCTCAAGGGAGTGAACGACGATGACGACACACATGACCGGGACACGTGAGGACTGGCTGGCGGCGCGACTTGAGTTGCTCGACTCGGAGAAGGAGCTCACGCGACGCGGCGACGAGCTGGCGCAGCGACGTCAGGAGTTGCCGTGGGTCCGCATCGACAAGGAATACCAGTTCGAGACCGATGAGGGAAGCGCCTCGCTGATGGAGCTCTTCAAGGGGCGGTCGCAGCTTCTGGTCTACCATTTCATGTTCGGGCCCGACTACACCGCGGGGTGTCCATCCTGCTCGGCGATCGCGGACGGCTTCAATGGAATTTTCGTACACCTGGCCAACCACGACGTCACGCTGGTTGCGGTGTCACGGGCTCCTCTCGCCAAACTGCAGGACTACAAGCGCCGGATGGGCTGGACGTTTCCCTGGGCGTCATCGTACGGCGGCGATTTCAACGCCGATTTCAATGTCTGGTTCACCGAAGAGCAGCAGCGCAAGGGACGCATCGACTACAACTACAAGCGCGGCGGCCACGCCATGGACGCGACAACGGTCCTCCCCGCGCCCGTCGTGCTGCAGGCGGCCGCATGCGGGACCGATGCGCCGACCTACACACGCGACCGACCAGGCATGAGCGCATTCGTGCTCGAGGACGGCGCAGTCTACCACAGCTACTCCACCTACGCGCGCGGGCTGGACGGTCTGTGGGGCATGTACCAGTGGCTCGACCGCGCGCCCAGGGGGCGTAACGAGCAAGATATCTGGTGGCGCCGCCACGACGAATATGGCGTGCGCTGAGCCAAGCCGAAGAATGCTGATGGTGCAACGGAGCAGCGCGGATCCGCGACGCATGAGTTCCGAGCGAGTTTCCCGGCGAACCTTCTTCGCCGTCTCGGCGCTGCTCTTCGTCGCCAGCGCGGCGGCGACTGTCGTCTGGTGCACGTCCATGTCGGCGATGGGCCGGAGATCCATGCCCGGCGGCTGGACCATATCGACGGCATGGATGCGGATGCCGGGACAGACGTGGCCCCGCGTCGCGGCGTCATTCCTCGGCGCATGGCTCGTGATGATGCTTGCGATGATGCTGCCGCCGCTGGTGCCAGTGCTGTGGCGCTATCGCCAGGCCGTGCGCAGTAGCGGCGCAATGCGCCCGGGTTGGCTGACTGCTCTGGCAGGCGCAGCGTACTTCCTGGTGTGGGCGCTGTTCGGAATGGCAGCTTTTCTGGTGGGCACTGGGCTGGTGGCGGTCGCGATGCAACAGGCCGCTCTGGCGCGCACCGTTCCGATGGCGGCCGGCGTGGTCGTGCTGATCGGCGGCGCGCTCCAGTGCACCTCGTGGAAGGCACATCATCTGGCCTGCTGCCGGGACGCGCCCGGACGCGGATGCATCCTGCCGGCGGACACAGGCACGGCGTGGCGCCATGGTCTGCGTCTCGGCGTTCACTGCGGCTTCTGCTGCGCCGGCCTGATGGCGATTCTCCTCGTCATCGGCGTCATGGACCTGCGCGTGATGGCTGCCGTGACGGTAGCCGTCGCCGCCGAACGCCTCGCACCGGCCGGTGCGCGCATGGCGCGAGCGATTGGCGTCGTCGCCGTCGGTACAGGAGTGTTGCTGATCGCGAGAGCAGCCGGTCTCGGGTAACACGTGCAGAAGTCAGACAGGATGCACTGGATTTTCAGGATTCACCGGATTGTGGGGAGCCGAGACCCGACGTTTCAGTTCGTTTGCGGAATCACGGCAAGAGCTTTGGGAGCGGCTCCGTGAAGATCCTTTGAATCCTCTAAATCCCATGAATCCTGTCCCCAACGCCATCCTGTCTGGTCGTCCCGAACTGTCGGGGCCGCTACCGTACTTCTCATCAGAAACTGAGCGGGAGCTCGGCGCGCTTCGCGTTGTTGGGCGCGTCGAGCCCCGCAACAGGATAGTCGGGCATCGTGGATCGCACTGTTACCTGATCGAGCAGCATGCGGTGCAGAAACGTGAGCTCGAGCGTACGCGGGAGCGTCGAGCCGGCAATGACGCCCGCATTGTTGTTGCCGTGTGCGTGCACGATCACGAACGCCTTCAGCAGCGCGCGCACGCCGTTCGAGAACGCCTCGCCCTTCGTGTCCAGGTCGTGAAATTCAATCGCGAGTCCATTGAAACTCGCTGCGCGCTCCAGAATGTCGGGCAGAACGTCGTACTCGCTCCCCTCAATGTCCATCTTCAGGAACAGCGAGCCATCGCGCCGATCGCGATCGCCGAGCACGCCGGCAACGGTGATGTAGTCGTCGCCCGTTCGACTCGATACCAGACGCCTGAGGATCCGGCCGTGCGCGTCCGTGCCCGCGTGGAATCGCCGGGCCCAACGTACCAGGTGCATCGCGCGCACGAGGCGTTCGCGCGCCGTGCGCGGATGCAGCGTGAACAGGTAGCCCACACCATGGCGGAATTTCTGCAGCGAGCGGCGCAGGAAGCTCCATGTCGTCACCGACCCGTCCACGCCGATGACGTACGCATGACTCGTCGTCGCGAACTCGTCGTCGAACGACCAGTTGTGACCGAGGCCCAGGCTGACGAGCGTCGTCGTGAGCGCGAGACAGACGCGCGGGATGACGTAGCCGCCATCGTTGCGGTCGCCGACGCGTACCAGCTCCCGAATGGGAAGCGGCCGGATCAATGCGAGATCGTATCCAGGAGCCCCGCGTCGCATGTGAGGCGGCGCGCCATTCATTGATCAGCGCGGCGGCAGACGCCGCCTGTACCAGGGCAGTGGTTCAATCGGTGTAATAGATGAACCGCCCGCACGACTCGCACACGCGCAGCTCGCTGTTTCGCTCCTTGTCGTGGCCCTTGCTCGTTGCCACCTGAACGAAGCAGCCGTAGCAGACGCCGTGAAGCACCGGTGCCACGACGCGTTCGCGGCGTTGGGCAATTCGTTCGTAGCGCGCTTTCGTGCGCGGCGAGAGCTGCGCCTCGCGCTCGGCGATGCGCTCCGACAGCCGCTCCGCCACGGCATCCACGCTCACCGGGATTCCCGCTGCCGCGTACTCCTCTCCGGCAATGTCCCGCCGCAACGTCTGCAAATCCTGGATCTCCAGCAGCAACTCCAGCTCGGGGTGCAGCATCAGACGCCTTTCTCCTCGAGCAGCGCGAGAAACTGCTTCGGCTCGGTGAGCCCAAGCAGGCGCTGCGGGACATCGGACTCCTTGCTGAACTGGGCAATCTTGCCGAGCACCGGCAGGTACTGGTTGGAGACTTCGAGCGGCGGCGCGACGATGAGAAAGAAGAAGTTGACCGGCTTCTCATCGATCGCCCGGAAGTCCACGCCGTCTTTCTTCCGGCCAAAGGCGACCCGGAGCTTGTTGACGACGAGGGAGCGGCAGTGGGGAATGGCGATGCCGCGACCGATTCCGGTGGACCCGAGGTTCTCGCGGCGCTTGAGCATCTTGTAGAGCATGCCGTCGGACTTGTCGTCGAGCTTGAGGAGCGCGATCAGCTCCTTGAGAATGTCGTCTTTCGTGGATCCGTCGAGCTCGAGCTTGATGGCATCTTCCGTAAAGAACTGGCGTAGTTCCATCTATGTCCCTCGAATGGTCGAATACGTGAATATGGCAACGCGATTCCTGCCCAGCCATTAAAACTTATCGGTGCCGGTGTAGAGTGTCAAATGACAGCGTTGCATGGACTTGGAGCCCGCGTTAGCTTCACCGGATGAGCTTTCCGTTCCCGCTGGCGCCGCGTGTGCCACTCTATCTCGCGCCCATGGCGGGTGTGTCGGAGTCGCCCTTCCGGCGGATCTGTCGCCGCTTCGGTGCCGACGTGGTGGTCACCGAATTTCTGAGCGCGGAAGGCATTCGTCGCGAGAACGACGCCACCATTTCCAAGCTGCGGTTTTCCGAGGACGAGCGTCCCATTGGCGTGCAGATTTTCGGCGCCGACCCGGTCGCCATGGGGGAAGCCGCGCGCACCGTGACCGACGTGTTCGCGCCGGAGTTCATTGACATCAACTTCGGCTGCCCCGTCAAGAAAGTCGTCAAGCGCAACGGCGGCTCCGGCTGTCTCAAGGATCTGTCACTGGTCACCGACGTCATTCGCGCGGTCGCGCGGGCGACCCACCTCCCGGTGACCGTCAAGATCCGCAGCGGGTGGAACGAGGAGATGCGCGATCCGGTCACCATCGCCTTGCGGTGTCAGGATGCGGGAGCGCGCGTGCTGACGCTGCACCCGCGCACCCGCGCACAGATGTACAGCGGGGAGGCGCGCTGGGACGAGATTGCCGCCGTCGCCGCCGCGCTCGAGATTCCCGTGCTTGGCAATGGCGACATCAGGACACCAGACGATGCGCTGCGCATGTGGCAGCACACACAGTGTGCGGGCGTAATGATCGCGCGCGGATCGTTCGGACAACCGTGGATTTTCACGCAGGCGCGCGCCCTGCTCGATGGGCAGCCGCTCCCCCTGACGCCGCCGGTCGAGGAGCGGTTCGCGATCGCGGTGGGGCACGCGAAAATGGCCGAGCAGTACGAGCTCGATCCGCGCGGCGCGGCCATCGAGTTCCGCAAGCATCTCGGCTGGTACGTCAAGGGACTGCCGGGATCGGCGGAGCTGCGGCGCACCCTCCATCTCGTGGAATCGCTCGGTGCCGTCGAGACGATTTTTGGTGAGTATCTGGATGCCCGTCGCCGCGGGGACATCCACCCCGACGGCGTGATGAGCGACGTGCCACAGGACGTGGCGGCGTGATTCGCGAGCGCGTTCTGGCGCTGCTGCGCCAGGTCGCGAACGGTGAGGTCGCCGTCACGGATGCGCTCGCGCGGCTGTCGCTCCCGGATGCCGAGTCGCTTCCGTTCGCGACCATCGACCATCACCGCGCGATCCGTCAGGGTGTTCCGGAAGTCATCCTCGCGGCGGGCAAGACTGGCGATCAGGTGCTCGCCATCGCCCGGCGCCTCAGGGCGTCAGACGTCGGCGTGCTGATCACTCGCGTGCCACCCGAGTTGTGCGATCCGCTCCGTTCCTGCTTTCCGGGAATCGAGCTGAACGAGCTGGGGCGCATTGCGTATCTCCCGCCAGCGGAACCGCCCGGCGCGGGGCAGGGAGAGATTCTCATTGTGACGGCGGGGACAAGCGATCTTCCGGTTGCCGAGGAAGCGGCGGTCACCGCGCACGCGCTCGGGAACGCGGTGGCTCGTCTCACGGATGTGGGCGTGGCCGGTCTTCACCGTCTCCTGTCGCGCACGGATGCACTGGCGAGCGCCGCCGTCATCATCGTCGTGGCCGGAATGGACGGCGCACTGCCGTCTGTGGTGGGCGGACTCGTTCCGGTGCCGGTGATCGCCGTCCCGACGAGCGTTGGGTACGGGGCAAGCTTCGGCGGCGTGGCGGCGCTGCTCACCATGCTGAACAGTTGTGCGTCCGGCGTAACGGTCGTAAACATCGACAACGGGTTCGGGGCGGCCTTTGCGGCCTCGCGGATCACGCACGGCTATCCCGGATACGCGCTGCAAGATGTCTCACACATCACGCAATCTGCGGATTCCAACTCCTAGCGGGATTGCCGCTTGCTTGTTTCGCTTACAGTATCATCTCATGTCGGCATCATTGACTGTCAGCAGCTCTCGCGCTACATTATACGTTACGGGGGCGACTGGCTTCGACGGGGTAAGTGAAGCTGTGGCCGCGTGCCCAGGTTCTCGGGTCCTGGATAATCCCTCGGGAATTGCTACAACTGCCAACTCTAACTTGGCCCTGGCTGCGTAACTTCGGTTGACGCACCTGCCTGCCAGGTAGCCCTCCTGAGGCGACCTGATGGGTATCGCAAATTCTGGATAGTTCAGCGCTGCGTCTTCCGGCGTTGGGCGAAGAGTCTGAAGACTTGTTCAGCGGTGGGCCGCCCACTGGCCAGCAGCTGAAGACCTCAATCGGTGGGATACGCACGTAGACGCTGTAGTCGATCGTATCTCGGACCGGGGTTCGAATCCCCGCGCCTCCATCTCAGACGCACAACACGTTGTACCGGGGAATGGGACACGCCGAATCGTCCCATTCCCCGTCGTGTTTCCGTCGCCGGGCGCTTGCGCCACACCGGGCGCCGCCACATCGATAGGGATGTGACCAGCAAAGCCAGCAGGTCGAAGGCGTCGCATGATCCGGGAGCGGCGGCGGCGCGCGAGCGAGCGGATGCCGTTTCCGCGGATGCCGCCGCGCCGCTGCATCCCGTGCGCGGCCACACCGTCCGCTTCGGCACGGCGTCATGGACCGATCCCACGATCATCAAGGGCGGCGTTTTCTATCCCGCAGGCGTAACCACGCCGGAGGACCGGCTGCGCTACTACGCCTCACGCTTTTCATTGGTGGAGGTGGACTCAACGTACTACGCGCTGCCCGCGCGACGCGTCGCCGAACTCTGGGTGGAGCGGACGCCGGCGCACTTCACGTTCGACGTGAAGGCGCATGCGCTCATGACCGGGCAGCCATCGGAAGTGCAGCGCCTGCCGAAATCGTTTCGTGATGCGCTCCCCGATGCGCTCGCTGACAAGACGCGCATCTACGGCAAGGACCTGCCTGACGAACTGCTCGATGAACTGTGGCGCAGCTTTCTGGAGGCACTCGCACCGCTGCAGGGATCGGGGAAGCTCGGCTCCATCCTGCTCCAGTATCCGCGCTGGTTCATGCCCGGCGATGCCAGCAAGGCGGCCATTCTCGATGCGCAGCAGCGCCTCGAGGATCTGGTCTGCGCCGTGGAGTTCCGTTCGGCCCGCTGGTTCGACGCGCGTCATGCGGACGACACCATCCGCTTTCTCGAGGAACACGAGCTGCCGTTCGTGATCGTGGATGAGCCCCAGGGCCTCGCCAGCAGTGTGCCGCCCATTACCGCGGTCACATCCAGCGCGCTCGCGATTTTCCGCATGCACGGCCGCCGCGCCGATGCATGGGAGCGCAAGGGCGTCTCTACGGTGGAGCGCTACCGCTACCTCTACGATCCGGATGAGCTGCTGGAGTGGGTGCCTCGCATCCAGTCCGTGGCGTCACGCGTGCGTGAGGCGCACGTGCTCATGAACAACTGCTACGCGAACTACGGCACCACCAACGCGCTGGAGATCGCGGCGCTCGTTCGTTCCGCGTACAGCGAGTGACACGGACTCAGGGCGCCGCCAGCGCCGCCTGCGCGGCGGAGAGCCGGGCGATCGGAACGCGATACGGCGAACACGACACGTAGTTCAGCCCGGCCGTGTGGCAAAATGCGACCGAGCGCGGCTCGCCACCGTGTTCGCCACAGATGCCAACCTTCAGTCCGGGCTGCGCGCGCCGTCCTTCCGAGACGGCGTAGGTGATCAGCCTGCCCACGCCAACGACGTCCAGCACCTGGAACGGATCGTCGGGATAGATGCCACGATCCACGTACAGGGGCAGGAAGCGCCCCGCGTCATCGCGGCTCAGTCCGAGCGTCGTCTGGGTGAGGTCATTCGTCCCGAAGGAGAAGAAGTCCGCCTCGGCGGCGATCTCGTTGGCCGTGAGCGCCGCGCGGGGGAGTTCGATCATCGTGCCGACGGTGTAGTGCAGCTCTTCACCCATCGCGCCCAGCACCTGGTGCGCGGCATCCTCGATGATGGCACGCTGGTTGGTGAATTCCTTTACCGTGGAGACGAGCGGCACCATGATCTCCGGCTTCACATCGAGTCCACGGCGCTTGGCCCGGACGGCCGCTTCGAAGATGGCACGCCCCTGCATTTCGGTGATCTCGGGATACGTGATGCCGAGGCGGCAGCCGCGATGCCCGAGCATCGGATTCGTTTCCCGCAGCGACTCCACGATGCGCGCCAGCTCATCGCGGGGCATGCCGAGCGTGAACGCGAGGCGTTTCGCGTCCTCACCACCGTGCGGCAGAAATTCGTGCAGCGGGGGATCGAGCAGGCGGATGGTGACCGGCAGCCCATCCATCGCCTCGAAAATTCCCAGGAAATCCTGGCGCTGCATAGGAAGCAGCTTGGCCAGCGCCCGGCGCCGGCCGGTTTCATCGCGCGCCACGATCATCTCGCGCATCGGGGTGATGCGGTCTCCCTCGAAGAACATGTGCTCCGTGCGACAGAGCCCAATGCCTTCGGCGCCGAACGCCCGGGCAATGCGCGCGTCGCCGGGCGTGTCGGCGTTGGCCCGCACGCGCAGCACACGCGCCTCGTCCGCCCACTTCAGCAACCGGGAAAACGACTGGTACGTCGCTGACGCGTCGCCGCGCATCGATCCGGACACGACGCGGACGACATCGCTCGGCACCGTGGGCAGTTCGCCGACGAAGACGCGACCACTGGCGCCATCCAGCGTGATCCAGTCACCCTCGTCCACCTGACGCCCATCCACGGTAAAGTGCCGGTGCACCGCGTCCACCGTGATCTCCTTGCATCCGACGACCGCGCACTTGCCCATGCCGCGCGCAACCACCGCGGCATGACTCGTCATGCCGCCGCGCGCCGTGAGGACCGCGCGAGCAGCGACAATGCCGTGAAAGTCCTCCGGCGTGGTCTCCTCGCGCACGAGGATGACGCGTTCGCCGCCGGCAGCGCGCTGTTCGGCGACGTCCGGATCGAACACCGCCACGCCACTCGCGGCGCCGGGGCTCGCGGGCAGACCCGTGGCTATCGGCGTGGCGCGGGCCGCGGGATCGATGATCGGGTGCAGGAGCTGGTCGAGCTGCGCCGCATCCACGCGCTGCACCGCCTGCGTTTTCGTGATCAGTCCCTCGCCGACCATCTCATCGGCAATGCGAACGGCCGCGGTCGCGGTACGCTTGCCGGTGCGCGTCTGCAGCATGTAGAGCGTGCCGCGCTCCACCGTGAACTCGACATCCTGCATGTCGAGGTAGTGCCGCTCGAGCCGCTCCTGCGTGGCGAGCAGATCAGTCCATGCGCCGGGAAGTCGTGCGGCCATCTCATCGATGTGCAACGGCGTCCGAATGCCCGCCACCACGTCCTCACCCTGGGCGTTGACCAGGAACTCGCCGAAAAATCGCTTCTCACCGGTGGACGGATCGCGCGTGAAGGCAACACCAGTCCCCGAATCGTCACCCATGTTGCCGAACACCATGGCGACGATGTTGACCGCTGTGCCGAGTGTATCCGGAATGCCATTCACCTTCCGGTAGTCCACCGCCTTCTTGAGCGTCCAGGAACGCCACACGGCCTGCGTGGCGCCCCACAACTGCTCCCTGGGATCCATGGGGAAATCGTGTCCGGTGCGCACCGTCACGAGCTGCTTGTACTCCTCCACGAGGTTGCGCAGCGCGTCTTCGCTCAGCTCCGCGTCGGACGACACGCCACCCGCTACACGCTTGGCTGTGAGGAGCTGCTCGAAGTGGTGCGTGGAGACACCCAGCACGACGTCGCCGTACATCTGGAGAAAGCGGCGGTACGAGTCGTACGCAAAACGGGCGCTGCCACTCTGCGTGGCGAGGCCCTGCACCGCGCGATCGTTCAGCCCGAGATTGAGAATCGTCTCCATCATGCCGGGCATGGACACGGCGGCGCCGGATCGCACGGACACCAGGAGCGGATTGGCCGAATCACCGAGTGTCCGCCCCGTCACGCGCTCGAGGCGACCGAGATGCTCTTCGACTTCGTCGCGCAGTGCGGCCGGGATGCTGCCATCGCGCAGATACGCAATGCAGGCGGAGGAGGCGATCGTGAAGCCTGGAGGCACGGGAATGCCCAGGTTCGTCATTTCCGCCAGGTTTGCTCCCTTGCCGCCCAGGATCGACTTCATGTCCCGGCTTCCGTCGGCCTTGCCGTTTCCGAAGAAGTAGACGTTCTGTGCCACGATGGCGAATCTCCGGCGAAGGTCGCGCCCGGCGCACCCGCCGGGCTACAGATCTAGCAGCCGCACCCGAATCGCAGTTTGTCCGGGTCGGTAGGCGGCGGCGTGGGATAGTCGCCTGAAAAGCAGGCGTGACAGAATCCGCCTGGTCCACCCGGCGCCGCCGCGAGCATGCCGTCGAGCGAGAGATATCCCAGCGAGTCCACTCCCAGATGCCGTGCGATTTCATCCACCGAGAAGTTCGCCGCAATGAGCTCCTCGCGCGAGGGCGTATCGATGCCGTAGTAGCACGGGCCCGTTACGGGTGGTGACGCGATGCGCATGTGCACCTCCCGCGCGCCCGCCGCGCGGACCATCTGCACGAGGCCGCGGGTGGTCGTGCCACGAACGATCGAATCATCCACCATCACCACGCGCTTTCCATCCAGCACTTCCCGTACCGCGTTGTACTTGACCTTCACCTTGTGATCGCGCCCCTCCTGTGACGGTTGGATGAAAGTCCGTCCCACGTAGTGATTGCGAATCAGCGCGAACTCCAGCGGAAGCCCGGTTTCCTCGGCGTAGCCGAGCGCCGCCGCGTTGGCGGAATCGGGCACGCCGAACACGAGGTCCGCCGACGGAGCCGGCGCTTCCTTCCCCAGCTGGCGCCCGAACGCGCGGCGCGCCCGGTCCACGGAACCGCCATCGAAGATGCGGCTGTCGGGGCGCGCAAAATAGACGAACTCGAACACGCACCGCCGCTGGCTCAGCGGCTCCAGCGCGTGCGTCGTATGCATGCCCCGGTCATCAGCCACCACGATTTCGCCGGGCTGGACGTCGCGCAGGTACGTCGCTCCTACGATATCGAGGGCACACGTTTCGGACGCGAAGACCACGGCGTTGCCCAGTGCACCAATGACGAGCGGGCGCCATCCACGCGGGTCGCGTGCCGCCATGAGCGTGTCACCGCTCGCGACGACGAGCGAGTACGCGCCCTCCAGGCCGCGCAGCGCCGCCGCCAGACGATCCTCCGGCCGCTCAGCGTCCGAGCGCGCCATCCGGTGCACCAGCACCTCGGAGTCCATCGTGGAATTGAAGATCGATCCTTCGTCCTCGAGCTCGCGGCGAAGCTCGGTGGCGTTGATGAGGTTGCCGTTGTGCGCCAGCGAAATGTACCCTCCGCGAAAGCGGACGAGCATGGGCTGCGCGTTATCGATCGTGGAGGATCCCGCAGTGCTGTAGCGCGTGTGACCCAGTGCGAGGCGTCCCGTCAGCTCCCGCAGGCGGCTGGTATTCAAGCCTTCGGAGACGAGCCCCATGCTGCGAACGGCGCGGCCGGTACCGGCATCATCCACCGCGACGATGCCCGCCGATTCCTGCCCGCGATGCTGCAGCGAATACAATCCCAGGTGCACGAGCTTGGCCGCGTCCGACGAACCGCGAACGCCGAAAATTCCACACATGTCAGAAACTGGCTGGGTGAGGGTGCTGCTCGAGGACCGCCGCTTCGGGCGGCGCAGGCGTCATGAGGCGCGTGATGGCGCCATGGTACGCCCGCGCCAGCTCGCCGAGGGCGACATCCACCTGGCGGCTCGCCGTGGAGATCGCGAGGCGCCCGCTCGTGGCGCGTACCGTCCCGACCCGGCGCGCCTTCACGCCATGGCGCGCGGCGATATCCAGCACGGCCGGCGCATCCGCCGTGCTCACCACGATGCGCGCCTGCGCCTCGCCAAACAGCAGCGCGCGGTCCGGCAGTGCGCTCCAGGCATCGAGCTCCACCGAGGCGCCGATTGGATGCTCCGCGTCGCCCACCGCGCACTCGGCGAGCGCCACGGCGAGGCCGCCGTCGCTGCAGTCATGCGCCGAGTGCACCAGCCCCGCGCGCGTGGCGTCGAGCAGCGCGGCAATCGTCGCGCGCTCCCGTTCGAGGTCGCACTCGGGCGGCGCGCCCGCAACGACGCCGTGAATGTGCGCGAGGTATTCGCTGCCGCCCAGCTCGCCCGTGGGCTCGCCCAGCAGCACGATCGCATCGCCGTCGGTGTGGAAGGCCGACATCGTCACGTGCGCGAGCGATTCCACCAGACCGATCATGCCGATCACCGGCGTGGGATACACGGCGCCCGACGGACTCTCGTTGTAGAACGAGACATTGCCGCCGGTCACGGGCGTGTCGAGGGCGCGACAGGCCTCACCGATACCGGCTACCGCCTCGCGAAACTGAAAGAACACTTCGGGTCGCTTCGGATTGCCGAAGTTGAGACAGTTCGTGATCGCCAAGGGCCGCGCGCCCACACAGGCGACATTGCGGGCCGCTTCGGCCACGGCCAGACGTCCGCCCACGCGGGGATCGAGATGCACGTAGCGTCCGTTGCCATCCGTCTTCATGGCGATGGCGCGATCCGTGCCGCGCAGGCGAACGACGGCCGCATCGGCCTGACCCGGACGCACCACCGTCGCGGTGCGCACCGTCGTGTCGTACTGGCGATACACCCATCGCTTGCTGGCGATCGTCGGGGACGCCAGCAGTTGCAGCAGCGTCCACCCGGGATCCTGCTCCTCCGCGCGCTCCGGAGTCGTGCTGACATCGCGCGCGCGCAGTGATGCGATCGCCTCGCTCTCGCGAGCGGGCGGCGAGTACATCGGGCAGTCGGTCACGAGGCGCGATCCCGGGAACTCCGCGACCACGCGGTCACCCTCCGTCACGCGATAGACCGGCTCCGCGATGACTTCACCAATCACTTCGGCCGCGAGGTCCCACTTGGCGAGAATGGCGCGCGTGGCCTCTTCGTGTCCGCGCTTCGCGACCACGAGCATGCGCTCCTGCGACTCGCTCAACAGAATCTCGTACGGCGTCATCCCCTCCTCGCGCACCGGCACCTTCGCGACATCGATCGTCACGCCAACGTCGCCGCGCGCGGCCATCTCGGCGGATGACGACGTGAGCCCCGCGGCGCCCATGTCCTGAATGGCCACGATGTGGCCGCTCGCGATGAGCTCGAGGCTCGCCTCGAGCAGCAGCTTCTCCGTGAAGGGATCGCCAACCTGCACGCGCGGGCGCTTGGCATCGCTCGCGGCCGACAGGTCCTCGGACGCGAACGACGCGCCGTGAATTCCGTCGCGACCGGTGCGCGCGCCAACCACGAGAATGGGGTTGCCAATGCCCTCCGCTCTGGCGCGCATGAGGTCGCGTTCGTGCAGGAGACCCACGCACATCGCGTTCACGAGCGGATTGCCCTCGTACGCGGGATCGAACACGACCTCACCGGCTACGGTCGGGATTCCCACGCAGTTGCCGTAGTCGCCGATGCCCTTCACGACGCCACCAAAGAGATAGCGGACCCGCGCGCTGTCGAGTGATCCGAAGCGAAGCGAGTCGAGGATGGCGATGGGCCGGGCACCCATGGTGAACACGTCGCGCAAAATGCCGCCCACGCCGGTCGCCGCGCCCTGGTACGGCTCGACCGCGGAGGGGTGATTGTGTGATTCGAGCTTGAACGCGATGGCGAGCCCGTCGCCCACCGCGATGACCCCGGCATTCTCGCCGGGACCCTGCAGCACCCACGGTGCCTGCGTGGGCAGCGTCTTGAGCACGAGGCGGGAATGCTTGTAGGAACAGTGCTCATTCCAGAGCGCGCTCACGATGCCAAGCTCCGTGAACGTGGGCGTGCGGCCGAGCAGCGCGAGCAGTCGCTGATATTCCTCTGCCGTGAGACCATGCTCGGCGACGAGCGCCGCGGTGATGGCCGGGTCGCCCGCTCGAGCCGTGACGGTCATGCGGACACCCTGGCCAGCATGGATTGAAAGACACCCAACCCATCGGTGGATCCGAGCACCGCCTCGACGGCGCGCTCCGGATGCGGCATCAGGCCCAGCACGTTGCCTTCAGCGCTCACGATGCCCGCGATGCCCCGCATGGATCCATTGGGATTCGCCGCCTCCGTGACGGCACCGGCCGCATCGACATACCGGAATACCACTCGGCCTTCCTGGTCGAGCCGATCCAAAGTTTCCGCACTGGCGGTGAAGCGGCCCTCACCGTGCGCTACCGGCAGGCGCAGCATCTGTCCAGCCGCGTACGCGTGCGTGAACATCGTGTCCGCATTCTCCACTTTGAGCCGAACCATGTCCGACACGAACTGGAGATTCGCGTTGCGCAGCAGTGCGCCAGGCAGCAGACCGGCCTCGCAGGCGATCTGGAATCCGTTGCAGATCCCGATCACGGGGCCGCCCCGGCGCGCGTGATCCACCACGGCGGTCATGATGGGACTGAACCGTGCGATGGCGCCCGCGCGAAGATAGTCCCCGTAGCTGAAGCCGCCCGGCAGAATGACGACGTCGATGCCATCGAGGGACGTCTCCTTGTGCCACACGTACGCCGGCGACGCACCCGCCAACTGCACCGCGTGCCAGGCGTCGTAGTCGCAGTTGGATCCCGGGAACGTGACAATGCCGACCTTCATGCTGCCTCGACCGTTGCGATTTCGAAGTCTTCCGTGACAGGATTGGCCAGCAGGCGGCCGCACATGTCGCGCACGGACGTCGTGGCGGCTGCCGCGTCCGCGGCCGCGACCTCGAGAACGACGTGCCGCCCAATGCGCGCGCCAGCTACGTCATGAAACCCCAGCGCGTGCAGGGCGTCGGCCACGGCCTGGCCCTGTGGATCGAGAATGCCGCGTCGCGGCACGATGTGGACGGACACTGTGAATCGGCTCATTCGTCGCTCGGTGCGGAGTGGCGGCCAGCAGAGGGAAATGATGAACCGCGCCGGCGGCCGCGCCGGCGGCGGTGTGAGTCGCCCCCGGGTCGTTCCGCCATTTCGATGGGGCGTTCGAGCAGGGTCTCCTCGTCCTCATCGGACAGCGGATCCGTGGTCGGCAGCCGGTCCACCAGGCCAAAGAGAAATGTCTTGAGCAACCCGTAGGCCACGTACGCGACGAGCACCGGGAACGCGAAGCGCAGGGGGTGGATCAATACGCCCACGACGATTGCCAGGAACGCGATGCTGCCCGCAATGCCCTTGGGACTGCGCAGACTGATGGTGGGCGGTGCAGGGTAGAGGACGTGGCTGATCATGAGCAGACTGAGGACCAGCATCACGCCCGGCAGCACGGTGTGCCACGGCCAGCCGCTCACCATGGTCTGTGTGTACAGATCCGTCTGGCTGAACCAGTAGTAGGTGGCGAGGGTCATGCCCGCCGCCGGGCTGGGCAGCCCGTGAAACTGCGTCTTGGCGCGGCCGCCCTGTTCGATGTTGAATCGCGCCAGCCGCATGACGGCACAGGCAATGAAGATGAAGCAGAACAGCCAGGCCCATCCATCGCGATTCAGGACGGCGAAATACATGATGAAGGCCGGCGCGACACCGAAGCTCACCGCGTCCACGAGCGAGTCGAGTTCCACGCCGAAGCGGCTGCCCGTGCGGGTCATGCGAGCCACGCGGCCGTCCAGCGCATCCATGACGCCGCCGAACACGACGCACCAGCCGGCCCACAGAAAGTCGCCGCGCGTGGCGGAGACAATGGCGAACACCCCGAAAAACAGATTGCCCAGGGTGAAGCCGTTGGGCAGCAGCACGACCGCGCGCCGCATGTCGGGGCGCGTGAGATTGGGACTCATGCCGGCAGCTCCGCGAGCACGGATGTTCCGGCCACCGAGTGGTCGCCGACGTTCGCGCGCACGTGCGAATCGGGCGGCAGAAACACGTCCACGCGCGAACCGAACCGGATGATCCCCATCCGCTCGCCCTGCGCTGCCGGCGCGTCCATGCTCGCGTAGTTGGCGATGCGCCGCGCAATCAGTCCCGCGATCTGGCGCACGAGTACGCGCGAGGCGCCCGCCTGGATGCCGACGGACATCTGTTCGTTCTCGAGGCTCGCCTTGTCACTCGCCGCGTTGATGAACTTGCCGGGATTGTAGTGCAGATAGCGAATGACGCCGTCCACGGGATAGCGGTTCACGTGCACGTTGAACACGTTCATGAAAATCGAGATCCGGAGCGCCGTCCCGCCCAGGAATGCCGGTTCCTCGACGTTCGTGATCATGACCACGCGACCGTCCGCGGGCGCAATGACCAGCGCCGCGCCGCGCGGCCCATTCCGCACCGGGTCGCGAAAGAAGTACACGACCCAGAGCGAGAGCACGAGCGCGAGCACGGCCAGCAGCCAGAGTCCCCACGAGCGCACCGCCAGCGCGAGCACGAACAGTCCGGCGGTGACAATGGCGGCAATGACAATGAAGGGCACGCCCTCGCGCGCGACGTTCATGCGAGTTGGCGCGTGTCGAGTTCGCTCCCCGTGAGGCGGCGATAGGCCTCCCGGTAGCGGGCGCTGGTGGCCTGCACGACCTCGTCCGGGAGAGGCGGTGGCGGCGCATCGCCATTCCAGCGGCCGGCGGCGCGCAGGCCGTCCAGGTAGTCCCGCAGCGGCTGCTTGTCGAAGCTGGGCTGCGGACCGCCTGGCTGATACGATTCGGCCGGCCAGAAGCGCGAGCTGTCCGGCGTGAGCACCTCATCCACGAGCAGGATGGTGCCATCACTCCGTCGCCCGAATTCGAACTTGGTGTCGGCGACGATGATTCCGCGCCGCGCGGCCAGGTCGGCGCCGCGCGCATAGACGGCGCGGGTCAGCCGTTCCAGCTCCGCCGTATCCTGCGCACCCACAATATCGCGCATTCGCGTGATCGTAATGTTCTCGTCATGGCCCGCCTCCGCCTTCGTGGCGGGGCTGAAAATGGCGTGGGGCAGCCGCTCGCTCTGTCGCAATCCTGCGGGCAACGGCTCGCCAGCGAGCGTGCCGCTCGCCGCATACTCCTTCCACGCCGAGCCGGAAATATAACCCCGCGCCACGCATTCAACGGGAAACACCCGCACGCGGGCGCACAGCATGGCGCGGCCGGCGATGTCGGCGCGGGCATTCGCCAGTGCCGGGACTTCGCGCACGATCTCGCTCGCGTCGGCCGAGATGAGGTGGTTCGGCACGATGTCCGCAAGCTGCCTGAACCACCAGGCGCTCATCTGCGTGAGCACGGCACCCTTGAACGGAATGGCCTCGGCCATCACCACGTCAAACGCGCTCACGCGATCGGTGGCCACCAACAGCAGCCGCTCGTCGTCCACCTCGTACACATCACGCACCTTGCCACGCGCGACCCGGCGCAGCGGGAGCGCGCTGGCGCGCATGGGCGATGCGGGACTCATACGCGCAGGACCTCTCGTGGCGGTCTCGCGGCGCCACCCTGCGCCAGCAGCGGCGCCGCCACATCGCGCAGGAAGTCATCCACCTGTTCAGGCGCCCGTCCCACGAAGTCGCGCGGGTCCGCGATGCCGCGCATGGCGTCGAGCGACAGGCCGAAGGCGCGGTCACGCGAGAGTCGTTCCAAGAGATCGTTGTGGTCCGCGCCGTCCTTGAGCGCGCGCGCGGCGTCCAGACTGTGACGCCGGATCACCTCGTGCGTGGCCTGCCGGTCAGCGCCCGACTCCACCGCCCGCACCAGCAGCTTCTCCGTCGCCATGAAGGGGAGTTCGTCCATGATTCTTCGGTGAATGCGCGCGGGGTGCACCTCGAGGCCGCCCGCGACGTTCGCCATGAGCAGCAGGATCGCATCGGTCGCCAGAAAGGACTCCGGAATCACGAGTCGTCGATTGGCGCTGTCGTCGAGCGTCCGCTCGAAGTACTGGACGCTGTGCGTATGGTTGGCGTTCTCCTCGAGCGTGATCACGAAGCGCGCCAGCGAGGCGATGCGTTCCGATCGCATCGGGTTGCGCTTATACGCCATGGCAGAGGAGCCGATCTGCTCCGGCTCGAAGGGTTCCTCGATTTCGCCGAACGACTGCAACAACCGGATGTCGCCCGCGAACTTCGCGGCGCTGGCCGCCACACCCGCCACGACGCCCAGCACCTGCGCGTCCAGCTTGCGGGAATACGTCTGTCCGGTGACGGGCAGCACACGATCAAAGCCCATGCGCTGCACGACGAGTTCTTCGAGGCGCCGCACCTTCGCATGGTCGCCGTGGAACAGTTCGAGGAAGCTGGCCTGCGTGCCAGTCGTTCCCTTCACGCCGCGCAACGGCAGCGTCGTGATGCGGAAGTCGAGATCCGCCAGATCGAGCGCGAGATCCTGCATCCAGAGCGTGGCGCGTTTGCCCACGGTGGTGAGCTGGGCCGGTTGGAGGTGCGTGTACGCCAGCGCGGCTTCATCGCGCCAGCGCTCGGCGAAGGCGGCCAGCTCGCGGAACACATCCAGCACCGCGTCGCGCAGGAGCTCCAGGCCGCGCCGCATGAGGATCACATCGGCGTTGTCGGTGACGAACGCGCTCGTGGCGCCAAGGTGCAGAAACGGCCGCGCCAGCGGCGCGACATCCCCGAACGCGTGCACGTGCGCCATCACATCATGACGGAAGCGGCGCTCGAACGCCGCCGCCTTGTCGAAGTCGATGTCATCGAGATGCGCCCGCATCTGCGCCAGCCCCTCTTCGGAGATACCCGACACGCCCAATTCGCGCTCCGCCTCCGCGAGCGCGAGCCACAGTCGCCGCCAGAGGGCATGACGCTGATGGGGAGACCAGAGCTCGAGCATCGCGGCGGATGCGTAGCGCGACGCAAGCGGAGAAGCATAGCGCGAAGAGGCCGTCGTCATCGAATGCTGAAGTCCGTGGAGTAGATGGCGCCGCCGCGCTCGAAGTACATGCGGATGTAGCCGCGTCCGGAGAACGCTTCCAGCGCCTTCTGCACATCCTGCGCGTTCGTGACGGGCACCCGATTGATCTGCACGATCACGTCGCCCCTCTGAATGCCCAGTTCGTCCGCCACGCTCTGGCTCACGTTGTAGATCACGGCGCCGTGCGCGCTGCGGATGCCGCGCTCGGCGCGAATCGTGGGCGTGAGCGTGACCAGTTCGAGTTCCTTGAGCACCTGCACCTTGGGCGCGCTCACTTCCGGCAGGTCCGCCACGGTGACAGTAGCCGTGAAGATGCGTCCGGTGCGACGTACCTGGAGCTGCACTGGCTGTCCCACGCGCAGCTCGAGCATCTCCGCTTCCCAGTCGAACGGGTTGCGCAGGGTGCGCTCGCCGGCCTTGAGCAACTGGTCGCCGGCGCGCAGCCCGGCCTTGTCCGCGGGCGAACCCGGCACGACCGAATGAATGATCACGCCGGCGCTCAGGACCTGCCGGGCATTGTCGCCGGTAGGCAGCACTTCCTTGATGCCGAGCCACGGGCGGCGGATGGTACCGTGTTCCAGCAAATCTTCGGCGACGCGTTTGACGCGGTTGATCGGGATGGCGAAGCCGATGCCGACCGAGCCACCCGAGGGCGTGTAGATGGAGCTGTTCACGCCGATCACCTCACCCACGGCGTCCACGAGCGGTCCACCGGAATTGCCCGGATTGATCGCGGCATCGGTCTGGATCATGTCCACGTATGTGGCGCCGCCCTGCGCCTGCGCCGCGAGGTTGCGGCCGGTGCCACTGATCACACCCGTCGTGACGCTGGGTTCGGAATTGCCCAGCACGAACCCGTACGGATTTCCGATGGCGATGGCCCATTCGCCGATCAGCAGATTGTCCGAGTCACCGAGCCTGGCCACCGGGAGATTGCTGGCGTTGATCTTGAGCACGGCGAGGTCATTGATGTCGTCCTTGCCAAGCAGCTTCGCCGGATACGTCGTGCCGTCGCGCAGCGCAACGGAGATGGAGCTGGCTTCGTTGATCACGTGCGCATTCGTCACGATCACGCCGTCGGCACGGAGGATGAAGCCCGAGCCCAGTCCCGGGAGTGTGCGATCGCCGCTCTGGCGCCCGAAAAAGGCGGCGAACGGATCGACAGGGGCGTGCTCCACGATCTGCGTCTGCACCGTGACGACTGTGGGCGACACCTCGCTGACGGCCTGGGTGATCAGCGTGCGCCGGCGTGGATCGATGGTCGTATCGCGGGCGTGCTCCGCCGCGGCAGCCACGGCGACTGTGAGACCACTCCCGCTCTCCCGGTCCTGCGATCCACCACCGCACGCCAGCGCCGCCACCACAACAAGCATCCAGATCCGGGACATCACGCGTGTCCCGTGCGGGCCTTGACGATTTGACGACTCCATTCGTGGAGAAAATGATCGAGGCCGAGGTCAGTCAATGGGTGCACCAGCGCGGCGCGGAGCACGGCCGGCGGCACGGCGACGACATCCGCGCCCGTGCGGGCGGCGTCGACAAACCGGCGCGGCGTGCGAATCGAAGAGGCGAGCACTTCGCACTCCACACCGGCATGATCGAAGATGCGGCGGATGTCCGCGACGACCGCAATGCCATCCGTGCCCGCATCGTCCAGCCGGCCAACGAAGGGGCTCACGTAGCTCGCGCCCGTCCGTGCGGCGAGAAGGGCCTGCGACGCACTGAATACCAGCGTGACATTGATCGCGACGCCATCGCTCACGAGGCGTCGCGCCGCCACCAGACCCTCCTCGATCATGGGCACTTCCACGACCACCCGATCCGAGAGGCGGGCCAGGTCCTTCCCCTCGCGGTACATCCCCTCGACGTCCACCGAAATGACCTGCACCGTCACGGGCCCGGGCAGCATGCGGCAGAGTTCTGCGACATGCTCGTGGTGATCGCGCTCCACGCATTCACGCGCGAGCAGCGCCGGGTTCGTCGTCACGCCGTCAATGAGTCCCGTGCTCAGCGCCCAGCGGATTTCATCGAGATTCGCCGTGTCCAGAAAGATTTTCATTCGGATGCCAGATAGAGGTCAGCCGGATAACGAACGACATCGAGACAGAGCGCGTGAGCCGGCGCGGGCGCCGAGGTGCTCCGATTGTCCGCTGCGTCGAGCAACCGGGCGACGCTGTCCGGATCCCGGCGCCCCGCGGCGGCATCGAGCATGGTGCCCACGAGAAAGCGAACCATGTGATGCAGGAAGCGATTGGCCTCGACCTCGAACACGAGCCCGCCCGGCCGCTCACTCCATCGGGCGTCGAGCACGCGACATGTGTGCGTGTCGTGCGCCGGCGCCGTTCCGTGAACCGCGAAGGCCAGAAAGCGATGCTCGCCCTGCAGGGCCCGGGCAGCCGCATCGAGAATGGCCCGATCGAGCGACTGGCGCACGCTCAGCTCCCAGCGGCGGCGAAAGGGCGATTGTGCACCTGCATCCGTACCAACCTGATAGCTGTACCGACGGGAGACGGCGCTGTACCGCGCATGGAAGGCCGGCACCATCTCATGTGCCGCGGCGATCCACAGATCGTGCGCGATGAGCGCATTCAGGGCGCGGCGCAACGCGCATGGTGTCCACTTGTCCGGTACGCGTACACCAACGGCCTGTCCTCGCGCGTGCACGCCCGCATCTGTCCGTCCCGATCCGATGGCTGCTACCGGTGTCCCGCAGAGCCGCGCCAGCACGGTTTCGAGCTCGCCCTGCACGGTGCGCTGTCCTGGTTGCTGCTGCCACCCCGCGAACCCCGCCCCATCGTAGTGCATCACCAGCTGCACAATGCGCTCCGGCATGTGAGAGAACATATCCGTACACCATTCCGTGTCAAGCAAGCTTGCATGGTGGAACCGATTGACAGCTCAACACCTACGACTCTACATTGCGCTTCCCACTCCACCCGCCGTACCCGCCCCGACTCGGCGACGATGCCCCCTCGCACACTTGCCTCGCTTGCGCACGCGCTCGGCGCGGCATCCGATCTGGACGCCGCGCTGGTGTCGCTGGGTGAGGCACTCGCGGAGGTCGACCGCTCCGCCCGGCTGGCGCTGCTCACGTTCGATGCGCGACGCCAGCTTTTCCGCGACCGCCTCACCCCGGCCGATGACAAGGTCGTGCGCGAGCGCATTGACACCACGTTCGATCATCTTCCGGCGCGCGTGCGCCAGCAGGTCGCCAAGGGGGGACAGTTCGCCGATCTCGGCGACGACTCGGATGAATACCTGCGGCTGTTCGGCCTCTCGCTGACATCGGGCGAGGACGGACTGCTGGCGATCTGTGGCATCACGCATGACGGACCGCTCGCCGCCGCGCTGCTGCTGGTCGAGTCGCGCCGATTCTTCGGCACGCGCGTGGTCGAGCGCTTCGCGCCGTCGGCGGCCCTGTTCGAGCTGGCGCACGCGCGCTTCGCCGAGCGCGACGCGCGCGACGAGGCCGTGCATACGCTCGAGGACGTCACGCAGCGCGTGCACGGCGAGTACGTGAAGCGGCTTGCCGCGCTCGAGCAGGAATTGGCGGCGGCGCGCAACACGCCGCAGGCGACGGCGGCCGTGGCACCGGAGCGCCTGATTGCGCTGGAGCGTGACGCCGCGCGGGCACGAGAAGATGCCCGGCGCGCCACGCGTCGCGCGGAGGCCGTGGAGGGGCAGGTCACGGCGGCGGTGAGCCAGCTGGAGCAGGCGCACATCGAGCTGCATCGTCGCAGCGAGATGCTCCGCCAGAAGACGCGCACGCTGTACCTGATTGATCGCGTGCTCACGCTCGATGCCACCACCGCCGATCCGAGGCAACTGGCCGATGGGCTGCTGGCGCTCGTGGGCGATGACATGCAGGCGCAGCGCTGCTCACTCGTGCTGCGTGTGCCCGGCGCCAACGAGCTCTACATCGCGGCGGCCACCGGCCTGGCGCCGGAAATCGCCGAGGGCAAGCGGATCCGGATCGGCGAGGGAGTCTCCGGCAAGGTGGCCGCGACTCGCGAACCGCTGCTCGTGACCGACGTCACGCAGACGCAGGGGCATCCGCTGCTGCACGATGAATACTTCACGACGGGATCCTTCATCAGCTTCCCCCTGGTGTATCACGACGAGCTGGTGGGTGTTCTCAATCTCACGAATCGCGCCCTTCGTGGGGTGTACGTGGAAGAGGACGTGGAGCGCGTGCGCATTCTGGCACTGCTCATCTCGCTCATCGCGTGGCGCGCGGTGCTCCCCGAACGGCTGCTCGAGTCCATCGGTGTCCGCTGATCCGCTGCGCCTGGCGATTCGCCGACTGGCAGCGGGTGATTCGCTCTCCATGCAGGACACGGCCGACGCATTCGACGTCATCATGCGCGGCGAAGCATCGCAGGCGCAGGTTGCGGCGATTCTCATGGCGCTCCGCGTCAAGGGCGAGACGGCGGCAGAAGTGGCCGGAGGAGCACGCGCGCTGCGGCGCGCCATGCTGGCGCTGCCCGCTCACGACCCGGCGTCGCTCGTGGACACCTGCGGCACCGGCGGCGGCTCGATCTCGACGTTCAACATCTCCACCGCGGCCGCGCTGCTGGCAGCTGGCGCCGGCGTGCGCATCGCGAAGCACGGCAACCGCTCCTTCACCTCGCAGTGCGGCAGCGCGGATGTGCTCGAAGCACTCGGTGTGCGGATCGAGATGCCGGTGGACGCCATGCGCCGGGTGCTGGACGACACCGGCATCGTGTTCATGTACGCGCCGATCATGCACCCCGCCATGCGCCACGTCGGGCCCGTTCGGCGTGACCTCGCCATTGGCACGGTCATGAACATTCTCGGTCCCCTCGCGAATCCTGCCGGCGCGGGGCGGCAGGTGGTGGGCGTGTCCGACCACACGCGACTGCCACTGCTTGCCGGCGCGCTGGCGGCGCTGGAAGCGCGGCACGCCATGGTGGTGTACGGCGAGCCCGGGCTGGACGAGATCTCCCCGCTGGGCTGCACGCATGTGCACGAAGTTCGCGATGGGGCGGTCCAGAGCTGGACGCTCGACCCGGAGCAATTCGGGATGGGCAACGCAACAGCGGAGGAACTCGCCGGCGGAACGCCGGCAGACAATGCGAGCGCCATCGTTGATGTATTGCGCGGACGACGCCACGGCGGCGCCAGGTGGGCGGTGCTGTTGAATGCGGCAGCCGCCATTTACGTGGCCGGTTCGCGTGCCAGCTACGCGGACGCGCTCACCCTGGCGCAGGAGGCCCTGGATGACGGGCGCGGGCTGGACGCGCTGGAGCGGCTACGCCGTGCCACCCAGGCGCACGACACCCATCAGTAACGGCGCAGCACTCCGACCACCACGCCCTGAATGGTGACGTCGTTCTCATGGACGTAGATGGGGCGCATCGTCTCATTGGCCGGCTGCAGCCGAATGCGGCCATCGCGCTCGCGATAGAACTTCTTGACGGTTGCCGCGGTGTTGTCGATGAGCGCGATGACCGTTTCGCCATTGTCCGCGGCCGGGCGCTCGTTGATGACCACGAAGTCACCGTCGCGAATCTGCTCGTCGATCATGGAATTCCCGCGCACGCGCAGGACGTAGTGGTTTCCGCCCCGATGAATGAAACTCTCAGGCACGACCACGGTTTCATTCACTTCGAGCGCCTCGATCGGCACGCCGGCGGCAACGCTGCCCAGCAGGGGCAGCTCCACGCCGCGGGGGTAGACATCGGATGGCAGGATCTCGATGGCGCGACTCTCGTTGTAGGAGCGCTTGATGTATCCTTTTCGTTCGAGGTTGCTCAGGTGCTCATGGACTGTGGCCAGCGAGGTATAGTTGAACCGTCGGGCGATTTCCTCGAAACTGGGCGCGTAGCCGTTTCCGTCCACGTACCCGGTGAGGAAATCCAGGATTTCGCGCTGTCGCCGTGTGAGCGTCATCTCCAGCTCCATGCCGGGGGAAGGATCGGGCGGGCACATCAGTCGCCCGGTACCGAACGGAAGCCGAATATACTCTAGCCGAAGATTACCCGAAGTGCAAGTATCCAGGCAGCAATGGTCCCCGCCGGCGGGAACGCTCGGCCGCATCATCGCGGAGTCCCGCTCGCGCGCCACCGCGCTGCTGCGGAACCGGCAGGCGGTGCGGCAACTCGAGCGCGCGGCAGTTGCGGCGGCGGCCGCGCCGTCGTTCGCCGCGGCGCTCCGGCGCTCGGACGTCGCACTGATTGCCGAGGTCAAGCGACGATCCCCATCGCGCGGCGAGATCAACGCGGCGCTGTCGGCGCGGGATCAGGCCGCGGCGTATGCCGCCGGAGGAGCCGCAGCGCTGTCCGTGCTCACCGAGTCCGAGCACTTTGGGGGTTCGCTGGATGACCTGCTGAGTGCCACCGGCGCGGTGTCCGTGCCGGTGCTGCGCAAGGATTTCATCGTGGACGAAGTGCAACTGCTCGAGGCGCGCGCCAACGGTGCCGCGGCGGCGTTGCTCATCGTCCGTGCGCTCGCCCCTGAAGAGCTGGAGAAGCTGGTGCGAAGCGCGCGCGCCGCCGGTCTCGAGCCGCTCGTCGAAGTGCACAGCGACGCCGAACTGGATCGTGCGCTGGCAGCCGGCGCGCACGTCATTGGTGTCAACAACCGCGATCTCGAGACGCTGCACATTGACGCGGCGACGGGCGACCGCTTGTTACCGCGCGTGCCCGGTGCCTGCATTGCGATCTCCGAGAGCGGCATGCTGGCCCGTGCTGACGTCGAGCGGGCGGCCAGCGCGGGAGCCGACGCGGTGCTGATCGGATCGGTGTTGTCGGCGTCACCGGAGCCGGAGCAGGCGCTGCGCGCCTTCATCGGCGTGCCCCGGAGCAGCCGTGCGCGTTGACATCAAGTTCTGCGGGATGACGCGCGAGGAGGACGTCGCACTGGCCGTCTCGCTGGGTGCCGCGTATGTCGGGGTCATCTTCGCGGCTGGGGCGAGGCAGGTGAGCCCAGCGCGCGCGGCCTCCGTGCTGGCGGCCGCGCGCGGGGCCGCCGCCCGCGTCGGCGTGTTCGTGGAGCACACGGACGATGAGATCGCTCGGGCCGCGCACGATGCAGCCCTGGACATCGTGCAGTTGCATGGCGGCGTGACCGCCGGGCGCGTCCGCGCGCTGCGCCAGCGGCTCGCGCTCCCCGTGTGGGCCGTGGTGCGCGTGCGGGACGCGACATCGCTCGCCGCCGTCGCGGCATTGGACGGCGTCGCAGATGGCGTGCTGCTCGACAGCTTCACGGAGGGCAGATCCGGCGGGACCGGGACGCCATTCGACTGGCGCCTGGCCGCCGGGGCGCAGCGGCCGCGCCATGCCCTGTTCATTGCCGCGGGCGGTCTGGATCCGGACTCCGTCGCCACGGCGGTGCGCGTCTTGTCGCCCGGCGTGGTGGACGTCTCGTCCGGCGTGGAGCGCGCCCCGGGCATCAAGGATCACGATCGCATGCGCGCCTTCGCGGCGGCCGTGCGACAGGCGACTGGAGAGCCATGAGCAGCAGTCTGATCACGCCGCCGGAGCGCTTCGGGGCATTCGGCGGCAAGTACGTTCCCGAAACGCTCATCCCGGCGCTGGCCGCGCTGGAGGAAGCGTTCAGCGACGCGACGCGCGATCCGGCCTTTCGGGCCGAGTTCGAAGGATTGCTCTCCACCTATGTGGGTCGTCCTTCTCCAGTGAGCCACGCGGGCCGCTTGTCGGCTCTCGTGGGTGCGAGCGTGTATCTCAAGCGCGAGGACCTGAATCACACGGGCGCGCACAAGATCAACAACACGCTTGGGCAGGTACTCCTGGCCCGGCGCATGGGCAAGCGCCGCATCATTGCGGAGACCGGCGCCGGCCAGCACGGCGTGGCCACCGCCACGGTTTGCGCGAAGTTCGACCTGCAGTGCGTGGTGTACATGGGTGAGGAAGACATGCGGCGCCAGGCGCTCAACGTCTTCCGCATGCAGTTGATGGGGGCGGAGGTGCGGCCGGTCTCGTCCGGCACGCGCACGCTCAAGGATGCCACGAATGAAGCCATCCGCGACTGGGTAACGAACGTGACGGACAGCCATTACATCATCGGCTCCGTGGTGGGGCCGGCGCCGTATCCGTACATGGTGCGCGAGTTCCAGGCCGTGATCGGCCGCGAATCGCGCGCACAGATGCTGGCGCTGGCCGGACGGCTGCCGCGGACCGTCGTCGCCTGCGTCGGTGGCGGATCCAACGCGATCGGAATCTTTCACGACTTCATTCCCGAGACGGATGTGGAGCTCGTCGGCGTCGAAGCGGCCGGCGAGGGACTGGCGAGCGATCGCCATTCCGCATCGCTCGCACGCGGCACGCCGGGCGTGCTGCATGGGTCGCTCAGCTACCTGCTGCAGGATGCGCATGGCCAGGTACACCCCGCACATTCGATCTCCGCCGGACTGGATTATCCGGGCGTCGGTCCCGAGCACAGTTTTCTCAAGGACAGCGGCCGCGCAACGTATGTGTCTGTGACCGATCGGGAGGCGCTCGACGGCTTTGCCCTGCTCAGCCGGCTGGAAGGGATCATTCCCGCGCTGGAGAGCGCCCATGCCGTGGCATGGGTCGCGTCACAGCGCGGTCGGTGGGCCGCATCCGATCCGGTGCTGGTGTGCATCAGCGGGCGCGGGGACAAGGACGTCGTGCAGGTGAGCGAGATGCAGGAGCGCGTGCGGTGACGCTGCCCGCCACGGCGCCTGCTCCGCAGCTCGAAGACACGATCCCGGAACCACCGTTCCCGGTCGCGCTCGTGGAGGAATTCCTGCGCTGCACGGCGCGTGCGGTCAAGACGCACCAGCTCTATCTGCCCAACAACCCCATTTACCAGCGCGCGATCGAACAGTTCCAGGCATCCTTCGTCCCCATCTGGGCGCACACATCGGAGCTCGTGCTCGGCATTGGCGAATCGGAATTCACGTGGATGGGGCGCGTGGTGCTGCACGACACGTCGCGCACCGAGAGCCTGCCCTGGGTGTTCTTCAAGGACGGGCTGCGGGAGCTGACGGTGCAGCAGGGATTCGAGGGAGCAGAGAGCGCGGCCCTGCTCGACATCCTGCAGCGCGTGCGCAAGGCTGCGCCGGACGAGGACGATCTGCTCACGCTCCTCTGGGAGCAGGAATTCACGTTCCTGCGCTATCGGTATGTCGATGTCGGACTGGATGGTGTCGTTCCCATCCAGGCGGACGATGCCGCAGCCCAGACCAGGCAGCTGCCGCTGGTGGACATTCGCGCCGAAACGGAGGAGGTCGCGCAGCGCGCGGGCATCGTCCGCATGGAGGACCTCGATGCCGCCCTCTACTTCCTGGACGAAGCGGAAATCGAGTATCTCCACACGGCGATTCAGCGTGATCAGCATGAGAATCCGCGGCCCAACGTCCTGGCGATCGTGCTCGATATTTTCGAGACGCAGTCCGATCCGCACGTTCGCCGCGAGGTGTGCGAGATCCTCGAGAGCTTCCTGCCGATCATGCTCTCGGCCGCCGACTACGCGTCGGTGGCCTACATGCTGCGCGAGGCGGAGGCGCTTCCCAGGCGGCATGCCGACCTGCCGCCCGACGTGGTCGACCGACTGGGCCGGCTTCCCGAGGCCATCAGCGCGGCGGGGGTGCTGCCCCAGCTGCTGCAGTCGCTGGACGACGCCGCCGTGCTCCCGGCACACGAGGATCTCGATGCGCTCTTTGCGCAACTCCTGCCGTCCACGCTCGGGCTGGTGCTGGGATGGCTGAAGCAGGTGCGCCGCCGCGAGCTGCGTGAAGTGCTCGAGAGCGCCGCGACGCGACTCGCGGCCTCGCACACCGGCGAGCTGCTCAAGCTGATGCTTTCCGATGACGTGGCCGTGGCGATCGAGGCCATGCGGCGTGCCGCTGAACTCAAGACGCCGGCGGCGGTCGGCCAGCTCGCGAAGGTCATGGGATCGGGCGCCCTCGAAGTGCGACAGGCGGCCGCCGCGGCGCTCGCGGGGATCGGATCCCCGGGCGCCATGCGCATTCTCGAGAATGCCCTCGATGATGAGGATCGGGACATCCGCGTTACGGCGGTGCGGGCGGTCGGGCAGGCGGGGCATCGCAGCGCGCTGGGCAGAATCGAGAGCGTGGTGAAAGGCACGACCGCGCGCGCGGCCGATCTCACGGAGAAGATGGCCCGGTTCGAAGCGTACGCGCTCCTGGCGGGCGACGCCGGCGTGGATCCCCTGGATGCACTGCTCAATGCACGCGGCTCGCTGCTGCGACGCAAAGTGGAGCCGGACATCAGGGCCTGCGCGGCCATGGCGCTCGGCCGCATCGGCAGCGAGAGTGCCCTCGAGGTGTTGCGCCGCGCCGCCGGCGACAAGGATCCGCGCGTGCGAAGCGCCGTCAATCGCGCGCTGCGCGAGGGCGACGCATGACGAATGCGACGATACCGGCGCCACCCGGTCCGCCCGCGCAGGAGGTGGGCGAGCGCAGCAGCGATGGGTATCTGCGCAAGGTCGGGCGCGATCTGCTCTTCGCGGCGCACGGTGCGCTGCGCTCCGTCAAACTGTATCCGCCGGACAACCCGGTGGTGCAGAAGACGATCGAGGAAGTGCTGCGCCAGGCCACGGCGCTCATTCGCCGCGAGGGAGAACTCGACATTCGGGTGGCGGGCGAATTCATCTTCGTCAACGGCACGCGCCTGCGACTCGAACTGGACACGTACGCAAGCTTCACGCGCATCATCTCGGTGTTCCGGGAGAGCGGCGTCGGATTGTGCCGGGTCGCGGATGGCTCGACGACGCGCGACTGGGTCGTGTTTCTCACGCTGCTGCAGGCCCCTGCCTCCGGCTCCGATGACGAGCGCCTCGAGTCGCTGGCCACCAGACTCGCCGACGCGTCGGTGTCGGTATTCGATCTCGGTCCGCCGCCCGCGACCGATGAGGACGAGCTCGAGCGGGCCCGCGCGGCGGCCAAGCGTACCTACGCGCAGTCGGTGTCGGTCACCAAGGAAGTCATCGATTCTGTCGGCATGGGCCGCAGTACGAGTATCAAGCGGATCAAGCGCGTCGTGCAGGGCATCGTGGACCAGCTTCTCAATGGGGAAACGTCGCTGCTGGGGCTCACGACGCTGCGCGACTATGACGAGTACACGTTCGTCCACAGCGTGAACGTGTGCATCTTCTCCGTGGCGCTGGGTCGCAAGCTGGGACTCACGCGGCTGCAGCTCTACGACCTTGGC
>Ga0157372_10000710_pt1 | contig 36619 bp, 27 predicted proteins | sample C55metaG_FD_115307 | JGI IMG/M metagenome (GOLD analysis project Ga0157372, IMG submission 115307) | Corn rhizosphere microbial communities from Kellogg Biological Station, Michigan, USA - C5-5 metaG | ecosystem: Host-associated > Plants > Roots > Rhizosphere > Soil | place: USA: Michigan...
AAAATTATCGGTGCTGAGCTTCAGCTTGTTCCCGAGCGAGGCGGCAAGGCTTACCGGCTGCCCGAGCGCAATCCGCATCAGGCGGGAGGAGTTATTATAGGGTGAGGACAGTTTTTTCCAATGCTGTGCAAAATCACCGGAATAATAAACGTTTCCGTCCGAGCCGCCTATCCAGGCCTCGCCGTTGTCTTTCACAATACAATCATACACCCAGATACCCTTTTTACAGAACTCAACGGTGCTCCATGTTGCGCCGCCGTCGTTTGTGAGGTAGATCATGTTGGGATCATCCATTTCCTTCCCGAGCAGGTCTTTCCCGGTATAACCGGAAATGAAAAAATTCTTTTCGTTGAAAAAGCTGAGCCGTTCGATGTTGATGTGCTTTGCGCCGAAATAATCGGGCTTCGGCTCCGGAAGCTTCAGCTTCACTTCCACATCGTTTTGTCCGGCAGCAAGGCGATACACCAGGCCGGCGTTATCCGCCAGCCATACCGAACCATCAGGGCTGATGGATAATTCCTTCAGCTCTCCCTGAACCACTACATTGGAGATCTTCTGGGCGAAAGCTGTAAAGGGCTGAACGGATAAAAAAAATGCTGTTGCAAGCAGTACGGGTTTGATGAGGCTCATGCTTTTATGTGTTTATCAATAAATAAATTCAGGGCAATTTAATTTTTTATTTTCAACTTTGCAGCATGATCAGCTTTCCGAATGCAAAAATAAATATCGGCCTCAACATCATTGAAAAAAGGGATGACGGCTTTCACAACATCCAAAGCGTGATGTATCCCGTTGGGTTGTGCGATGCGCTTGAAATCACAGAGAACAGTGATGCCGGTGCGCAACGGATCACGTTCAGCTCTTCCGGGATTGAAATTCCGGGCGATGCCACCGACAATCTTTGCTATTATGCCTATCACCTTGTTGCGGCGGATTACCCCCTGCCGCATGTAAAAGTGCATCTTCACAAGCACATCCCGATAGGCGCCGGACTGGGCGGCGGCTCTTCCGATGCTGCTTTTTTTATCCGTTTGCTGAATGATAAATTCGAACTGGGGATCAGCTGGGGCGAAATGCATCATTATGCAAGGCAGCTGGGAAGCGACTGCTCATTTTTCATCAGCAACCGGCCTGCATTTGCGGAAGGCAAAGGCGACCAGTACGAATCGCTGAACATCAGCCTGCAGGGTTATCACGTGGCGCTTGTTTACCCGAACATTCACATCAACACGGCAAAAGCATACAGCGGCGTGAAACCGAGAATGCCGCTGCGCTCGCTGGAAGATGATATTCAACACCTTCCCATTGAGCAATGGAAGGAATTCATCCATAACGATTTTGAAGATTCTATCTTTCCGCAGTTCCCTGAAATAAAGGCCATCAAAGAGAAACTATACGCTGAAGGCGCCGTGTATGCAGCCATGAGCGGCAGCGGCTCTACGCTTTACGGCATCTTTAAAAACAAAACAACCCTGAAAGATTCGTTTCAGGGATGTTTTGTGTTTGAGGGGGAGCTGTAGAATCAGGCAGATTCTATTGCATCGCGATTGATCTATTTACCGGATCACGATCCTGCCCGAGCTGTACATTCCGTCTTTTTCAGCCAGCCGCGCCACATAAATCCCTTTCGGCAGGTAGGAAAGATCCATGGTTTCTATTATTTTACCCGAGAGCTGCTGCGTGTGTACACAATTACCGAGCATATCATAAATGCCTATGGCGGTGGCAGCTTCCGGTGTGCTGAAGCTAAACACACCCGCAGAAGGATTGGGGAAGATGCTGAGGCTTCGATTTTTTGACGCCGCTTCCACACCAAGTGCTGCCGGCCCTTTTTCGAAGCCTGCAATAAAATAGCCATCCACGGGTATGGTTCCCAGCATGATAGTATCTCCATAAGCTGAAAATCCGACGAAGGTACCTTCCGAACCTTTTACAGATAAGGTGATCCCCGAAGAAGCGGTTGTTCCCTGCGCCATGTCCGACCATGTGCAATTGCCTGCAGAATCAACACGAGCAATTACAAGGAAATAATCCGTTCCGGTTTCCGTGCAGGCCCCGAAGCTGGCGCTCCCCCAGGTTTTCCCTGTGACATAAAGGCTCTGATCGGTATCAAACTGGAGACTTCTGAGACCGTCGTATGTATTGGCGCCGAAGACCTTGTTCCACATGGTAGTTCCGGCCGGTGACATTTTCACCAGATGTTCTTCCTCATAAATAACCTGTACAGTCAAATATAATTCCCCTGCGGCAGAAACCGCGAGATTCCCAAATCGTCTCCGGAACTGGCTTCCCCTGTCCTGCGCCCAGTACACACTTCCGCCCCTGCTTAGTCTTGCCAGAAAATAAGATCCGTAATGTGTGTCGTTGTTTACAACCGCGATCCCTCCAACTGTAAGCACTGAATCAAAATACACTGCTTTAATGAATATATTATCGACATTATCGATCGCCAGCTCCTGGGAGTACAGGTCATAGGCACTTGCAACCTGCCAGCTATCGGTAAGCGTCCCGGCGCTGTTAAAAACACAAACGGGCATACCTCTCGTAAAGGAAGCTCCCGCACAGGTGGAATTGCTGTCGCAAGTAACCTGCACAAAAACGTCCTCTGCGCCATTCAGCTTCACGCTGTTCACCCATTCGTTGCGCGGCCCTGTCACCTGCCGCAGCCACTGAAGATTTCCACCCATGTCGCAAAAGGCAATAAATCCATCAACGTTGGTGCTGGTAATGGTCGTTCCGTCGATCGTAAGTGTTCCGGAGAATGATCCGCAGAAAGCAATATGCCCGCTTCCTACGGCAAGCTTTGTAATATTTCCACTGATGGCTTTGGACCAATTTACATTACCGGTGGCATCGCGTCCGGAAAGTATAGATCCGGCCGCACCATCGCCGGTAGCAAGGTAAATGTTACCCGAAGGGTCCTTATCCATTGATATACCAGTCGCTGAACCGGGGTAACTGAGCTGCTTCGCCCAATTCCATTGCTGCCCTACACTGTTGAAATAAAGAAGTAAAAGGGAAAATGAGAGAATATAATATTTTTTCATGACAGAGATTTTAATTGCTTACAGATTCCTAACTGTAAAAATTCAAGCCAGCCGGAGGTGAAAAAAAAAGCCGTTCCGGGATAGCGGAACGGCTTAAAATATTGATTGTGACGATTCTTGCGGGCGGGCAGATTGCTTCTCCGCTGCCGCGGATCGCAATGACTTACTTACTCAAATACAAATTCCTTTCGGAATAGATCGTATGGAAAAATTCATCCGTAAGATCATCGATGAAGTAGATCGCCTCGCCGGTTGATTTCATCTCAGGGCCCAGCTCTTTGGTCACTTCCGGGAATTTCTCATAAGAGAATACCGGGATCTTGATCGCGTAGCCTTTTTTACGCGGGTTGAAATTGAAATCCTTCACTTTCTTTTCACCGAGCATTACCTTGGTTGCGTAATTCACGTATGGCTCATCGTATGCTTTCGCGATGAACGGCACGGTGCGGGAAGCACGCGGGTTGGCCTCGATGATATATACCACTTCATCCTTGATGGCGAACTGGATGTTCAGCAATCCTACAGTTTTCAAGGCAAGCGCAATGGTTTTTGTATGCTGCTCGATCTGCTTCATTACATTTTCGCTCAGGTCGAATGGCGGCAGCACGGCATACGAATCGCCGGAGTGAATGCCTGCAGGCTCGATGTGCTCCATGATGCCTATGATGTAATTGTCGGTTCCGTCGCAGATCGAATCCGACTCCGCTTCTATGGCGCCTTCGAGGAAATGATCCAGCAATACCTGGTTGCCCGGGTGATCCTTCAGCAGGTTCACCACATGCTGCTCCAGCTCCTGCTCGTTGATCACGATCTTCATGCTTTGTCCGCCGAGCACGTACGAAGGACGCACCAGCAGCGGAAAGCCTAATGTTTTCGAAAGCTCCACGGCCTGCTCCGCATCTTCGATCACACCGAATTTAGGATACGGAATGTTGTTATCCTTCAAGAGGTTCGAAAAGCTGCCGCGGTCTTCCGCAAGGTCCAGCGATTTATAATCGGTGCCGATGATCTTGATCCCGTAGCGCTCCAGCTTCTCCGCCAGCTTCAGGGCTGTTTGTCCGCCGAGCTGCACGATCACGCCTTCCGGCTTTTCATTCAGGATGATATCGTAAATATGTTCCCAGAAAACAGGCTCAAAATATAATTTATCGGCCACGTTGAAATCCGTGGAAACGGTCTCCGGGTTACAGTTGATCATGATGGTCTCGTAGCCGCATTCCTTCGCGGCAAGCACGCCGTGCACGCAGCTGTAATCGAACTCGATGCCCTGACCGATGCGGTTGGGGCCGCTTCCGAGCACCACGATCTTTTTCTTGTCCGATGCTATGGATTCATTCTCATCTTCAAAAGTGCTGTAGTAATAAGGCGTTTTCGCTTCGAACTCCGCAGCGCAGGTATCCACCAGCTTGTAAACGCGCTTGATGTTGAGCTCGTTGCGGCGGTTGAACACTTCGCTTTCGAGGCAGCGCAGCAAATGCGCGATCTGGCGGTCGGCATAGCCTTTCTGCTTCGCTTCGTAGAACAGGTCGCGCGGCAGGTCCTTCAATGTATATTTTGAGATCTCATTTTCCAGGAGGATCATCTCCTCGATCTGGTTGAGGAACCATGGGTCGATGCGGGTGAGCTTCTGGATGGTTTTGATGGAGATCCCCAATTTTATCGCGTCGTAAATGTGGAACAGCCTGTTCCAGCTCGGGCGTTCGAGGCTTTTCAGCAATTCATCCTGGTTGGTCACTTCCCTTCCATCGGCACCAAGCCCGTTGCGCTTGATCTCCAGCGACTGGCAGGCTTTCTGCAGCGCTTCCTGGAAGCAGCGGCCGATCCCCATTACTTCGCCAACCGATTTCATCTGGAAGCCGAGCTCGCGGTTAGCGCCTTTGAACTTATCGAAGTTCCAGCGCGGTATCTTTACAATTACGTAGTCGAGCGTAGGCTCAAAAAATGCGGAGGTCGATTTGGTGATCTGATTCTCCAGCTCATCGAGGTTATAGCCGATAGCCAGCTTGGAGGCGATCTTCGCGATCGGGTAGCCGGTGGCTTTGCTCGCCAGCGCCGAGGAACGGGATACACGCGGATTGATCTCGATGGCAATGATCTCTTCCGAATCGTCCGGATTAACCGCAAACTGCACGTTGCAGCCTCCTGCGAAATTCCCGATGCTGCGCATCATCATGATAGCCATGGTGCGCATTTTCTGGAAGGTGGAATCGGATAATGTCATTGCCGGCGCCACCGTAATGCTGTCGCCGGTATGCACGCCCATCGGGTCGAAATTCTCGATGGAGCAAATGATGGTTACGTTGTCGTTGCTGTCGCGCAGCAGCTCCAGCTCATATTCCTTCCAGCCAAGAACGGCCTTGTCGATCAGCACTTCGTGGATCGGTGAGGTATGCAGTCCGCGGTCGAGCAGCCTGTCGAAATCTTTTTTATCGTACACCACGCTTCCACCGCTGCCGCCAAGTGTAAAGGACGGACGGATCACCAGCGGAAAACCGAAATCCTGGGCAATCTCTTTCCCTTCGAGGAAGGAGCGGCAGATCTTTGAGGGCGCCATTCCCACGCCGATGGATTCCATGCGTGCGCGGAACTTATCGCGGTCTTCGGTTACTTCAATGGCATCAATATCAACACCGATCATGCGGATCCCGTACTTTTTCCAGATACCCATCTCATCGCATTTCATGGCGAGGTTGAGCGCCGTTTGTCCACCCATGGTAGGCAACACGGCATCAATGTCCTTGTTCTCTTCAAGGATCTTGATGATGGATTTTACTTCCAGGGGCAGCAGGTAAATGTTTTCAGCAGTCACCTTATCGGTCATGATGGTGGCCGGGTTGGAATTGATGAGGGTAACCCTGATGCCTTCTTCCTTTAAGGAGCGGGCAGCCTGGGATCCGGAATAATCAAATTCGCAGGCCTGGCCGATGACGATGGGACCGCTTCCGATGATGAGCACTGATTTAATGGAATTATCTCTTGGCATATAGTAGTTGTTGAAATGAAGATCGAAGAACCGGGTTGTTTTACTGCCCACGAAAATACTCAGAATAGCGGGCTGGGCTCAAAAAATGTATTAACAAGTTTTCAAAATTTCGCGCTTGCAAAAAAAGCATAAAAAAAAGCCTTCCCGGAAACGGAAAGGCTTTTATATAATGAATTGTGATCCAAGTCTATTTGTGTGTTTTTTCGTCAGAAACGGTTAATTTCTTTCTTCCTTTAGCCCTGCGGGATTTTAAAACTCTGCGGCCATTGGCAGACGCCATTCTTTCACGGAAACCGTGCTTGTTTCTTCTTTTCTTTTGCGATGGTTGGAATGTACGTAACATTTTATCTATGTTTTGCGCCTTTCCCGGTGGAAAGACAAATTAATATTTCTTTATTTCGCCCTCTTATTTCTAAATCGGGATGCAAAGATAAAAAGTTTTTCTGTTCCGCAAACTTTTTCTTTTAAAAATCCGGTGTTTTCCCGCGCTTTTCCAAATAAGAAGGCCATCCGGATCGTACGGATGGCCTCTATTGTATGTATACTATCGTTATTTCTTACAGGTTTTCCGCTCCGGGGCTGCTTACAGACGGCTCGCGGAGAAACACCAGCGCTTCCTGCACTTTTTTGGTGTTACGCTCTGCCAGGACGGTCTCCGGCTGCTTCTTCCTGCCGCCCGTTCTCTTCGCCGCGATCTTTGCCGGCGGCTGCAGGGTGTCCACCACTCTTCTGAATGTTTCCAGCCCCTGGATAAAATCTTCGCCAAGGTCCACCAGCACCACTTTGCGGTTGTGCTTGGCAAGAGCCTGCATATCGCCGATGGCCTGTGCCCTTTTAAGCATCCCGAACGTATAATTATGCTCCGGGATGTTAATATCCACGGTGGAATTGCAGATGAACTGGATGAAATAGCCGGTGTTCGGTCCGCCTTTGTGGAACTGCCCTGTTGAATGCAGGTACCTTGGTCCGAACTGCACGGATACCGGCAGCTGCAGGTTGTTCTGCACTGTTTTCTTCATATCGGTGAGCAGCTGCTCCACTCCCGGATCTTCCGGCAGGTATGCCTGGAAAGCTACGTAATCGCCGGGCTTCGCCTTTGCCAGCAAGGCTTCGAGGGTAAGCTTTCCATTCTCTTTTCCGGGCCCGCCGTAATAGCTGATGCCGTCGGAGACCAGTGAAGGATCCATTTTTGGAAGCTCCCCATCGCTCTCCACCTGTTTCAGCAGGCTGTCGGTATATTTTTTACTCTCCTGCACATTCGGCTGGTCAAACGGATTTATGTCGAGCAGGGCGCCTGCCACTGCCGTTGCGATCTCCCACCTGAAAAATTCCCTGCCCAGGTCGAGCGCGTCTTTCATCAGGATACTGATCAGCGGGTATTTCATTGCGATCAGGTCGGAAGGCATCATCGACTGCAGATCGTTTTCCTCTCCGCAAAAGCCATATTTTACAAAAAAGCGGTCTTTGCCATACGCTTTTGTGCTGCACAGCGGCAGGCCGTTGAAAGGCAGAATTCCCTTGCCTTCCTTGCCGGTGCTTTCCGCAACCAGCTGCTCGAGCCAAAGCCCGAACGAATCCAGCTCTTCCGGCATAAGGTAGCTGAGCTTGTCGCAGCCTTTTGCCGACATCTCGGCCATTGCGGCTCCCAGCATCACACCGGTATTTTCAGGCGACGGCACCAGCGGCCCGCAGGAAACGGCCATCGCTTTTGCACGCAGCAGCACTTCTTTCACATTGATGCCCATGAGCGCTGCAGGCACGATCCCGAAATACGACAAAGCAGAAAAGCGCCCGCCCACATCGGTAAAGTTGATGAATGTCTTGCGGAATTTTTTTCTTGCGGCGAGCTGCACCAGCGGCGATCCCGGATCGGTAATGGCAACAAAGTTCTCCCCGGCCCTCTCTCTTTTCCGTGCGGCCACCCTGTAATAAAAATATTCATAGAACGCCATTACTTCGGCGGTTGATCCCGATTTGCTGGAAACGATAAAAAGCGTGGAAGGCAGATCGAGGCTGTTCTCTATCTGCTTGATGGTTTCCGGCTCGGTTGTATCGAGCACGGTAAGCCTGATCCCGTTAGCGGAGTCGCCGAACGTTTTCTGGAACACCAGCGGCGCGAGGCTGCTGCCGCCCATGCCGAGCAGCACCACATGGCTGAAGCCGGCTGTGCGGATCTCCTTGCAGAAATCGTTGATCGCCGGAAGTACCTGCAGCATTTTATCGGGCAGGTCGAGCCATCCCATCAGGAGGTCGGCGCTGTTTGTCCCTTTTTTATAAAGGCTTTCATCCTTTTGCCATAAGCGCTGCACAAAGTTGCTGTTATCCATTAGCTTCAGCCTTACACTGAGCCTTCTTTCATATTTACCGAGCGATAATCGGAGTCCGTTTCCTGCTTCCATTTGAATTCTTTTTAAAATTTTCCACAAAACTATCGCAGTAAAAAGCCATGCCAGCCTGTTTTCGATAAATACGGAAGATCGATAGCCCGGAAGACAAAATTTGTCGCCGCTGTATACCAGCCCGTTACTCCTCAGCAGGGTATTGGCACAAAGTTTTAATTCATCCCGTGTAACATCGGGAAATGATACCGGATCTGAAAAACGGAAATAAGCCGGGGCCTGCTTTTTATCCTTTTGGCTATTGAATCAAACAGCTGAACGAAAACAAAGAAGCAGCCCCCGATCTCAAAATACATTTGCAAGCAAATCTAAAAAAGGGAACAAATGAAAACGAACTGTACTGAACACTCGGTGACACGTATTAAAAAATGCATGACCTTTATTTCAGCGCTGCTGCTGGCTGCGCCTGCAGTATCCCAAACGGTGTATGACGATTTTGAAGGCAACAAGCTGCTGCATTACGCCGCGAAGAACGGGGTGCTCGACACGATGGTGGCGAACCCGGCGCCAAGCGATGTGAACAAATCACCGAAATGCGCGATGTACGTAAGGAACCGCACGCAGAAATTCGACAACATAAAAATGCCGCTCAACGGCAAGCTTGCCGATGTGAGCCCGTATGCAACTTACCTCGGTGTTCCTCCTAAGATCAAAATGAAAGTGTACACCACGGCACCTGTGGGAACGCTGATCGAGATCCTTTTGGGCGACAAATCAAAGAACAACACTTACCCCGGCGGCACCAACAGCCAGTACCAGGCGCATACAACCGTAAGCGGCGCATGGGAAGAGCTGGAATTTAAATTTGCGCAGATCCCGGAAGGCAGCGAAACACCTACCGACGGCGTGAACCAGGTAACGCTGCTGTTCAACCCCAACTCATCGAGCTCCGACACTTATTATTTCGACGACATCACCGGCCCCGCGGTGGTTTCCGATAAACAAGAGCCGGTAGCTACACCTGACAAGCCGCAGGATAAAAATCAGAAAAAGAAAAACTAAGAACTACAGCATAAACATTTTCAAACAAAAAAAGAAAATCCTAATGAAGAGAAATGAAAAGCATGCATTTGGCTGGCCCGGAATTGAGGCACGTTGGACCTCAAGCGCAAAAAGCGGAGTAGGAACCTCACTTAATGCAAGAAGCAAAGTATGGTATTCCATCAATCATGGAATCCTGAATGAGATTTATTATCCACAGGTTGACCAGGCCTGCACACGCGACCTGAGCATGATCGTAACGGATGGCAATGATTTCTTTTCCGAGGAGAAGAGGCATACTTCGCATGCGATCAAGCACATCGCCAAAGGCGTTCCGGGCTACCACATCACCAACAGCTGCAACCTCCATTCGTACAGGATCGAGAAGGAGATCATTTCCGACCCTTCACGCGATACGGTGCTTCAAAGGATCCAATTCTTTCCGACCAACAAAAAGCGTAAAGACTTTAAGCTCTTCATGATCCTCGCTCCTCACCTGGGGAACAACGGGAACGCGAATACCGCATGGGTAGGAGATTACAAAGGCCTGCCGATGATGTTCGCACAGCGCGGCGAAACATCGCTTGCCCTCGCCTGCTCCATTCCGTGGAAAAAATGCTCCGCCGGATTTGTAGGCACTTCCGACGGCTGGCAGGACCTGAACATGCACAAGGATATGATGTGGGAATTTGAAAGGGCCGAGAACGGAAATGTTTCCTTAACGGGAGAGATCGACCTCGAAGAGTGCAACGGACAGCCGTTCGTAGTCGCCCTGGGTTTCGGAAGAAATGCCGAAGAAGCCGGGCAGCGCGCAAGGGCGAGCATCCTCGAAAGCTTTGAATTCGCAAAACAGAAATTCATTTCAGAGTGGCAGAAATGGCACAAGAAATTATACCCGATCGAAACCGGGAAAGACAGCGTTGATCCTAAATATTATCACATCAGCGCATCGATGCTGCGTACGCATGAATCGAAGCGCCACCCGGGCGGACTGATCGCCAGCCTCTCCATACCGTGGGGATACAACCGCGGGGATGAGGATTTAGGCGGTTACCACCTTGTATGGCCGCGCGATATGGTGCAGACCGCAGGCGGGCTTCTTGCCGCACAGGCATTTGAAGATGCGAGAAGGGTATTGAACTACCTGATGGTAACACAGGAAGGCGACGGACACTGGACACAAAACATGTGGCTCGACGGGTCGCCCTACTGGAAAGGGATCCAGATGGACCAGTGCGCATTGCCGATCATGCTTGTAGACCTTGTAAAACGTGAAGTGGGATTGTCGGAAGATGAGGTAAAACACTTCTGGCCGATGATCCGCAAAGCTGCAAGCTACCTTGTTCAGCACGGACCGGTGACCAACCAGGATCGCTGGGAGGAAAACGCAGGTTACTCCACATTCACGCTTGCCGTTGAAGTTTGCGCATTGCTGATCGCCGCCGACTACGCGGAGATGAACAATGAGCCGCTGGTTGCAAAATATTTAAAGCAGACTGCCGATGCCTGGAACTCGAACATCGAGCGCTGGACATACGTAACCGGTTCCGACCTTTCACGATTTGTGGGTGTTGAAGGATATTATGTAAGGATCAACTCAAAGGAATCGTTTGACTCGGACAATTCGGGCAACGACCTGCTGACCATTTCGAACCGTCCGCAGGGAGAGAACATCTGTCCTGCAAACGAGATGGTGAGCCCGGATGCACTGGCGCTGGTACGCTTCGGATTACGCGCAGCAAATGATCCGCGCATCCTCAATACGATCAAAGTAATTGACGCAACATTAAAATACGAGAACCCGCTGGGCCCTGTATGGTACCGCTATAACCGCGACGGCTATGGCGAGCATGCCGACGGAAAAGCATTCGACGGGATCGGGATCGGCCGTCCATGGCCTTTGCTGACAGGCGAACGCGCACATTATGAAATTGCAGCGGGCAACTACGCACAGGCGAAGAAGCTGATGCGCACGATGGAAAACTACGCGAATGAAACAGGCCTGTTCCCTGAGCAGATCTGGGATTCGGAAGACATTCCTGAATATGAACTGTACACAGGGAAAGCAACAGGAGGCGCAATGCCTTTGGTGTGGGCACACTCGGAATACATCAAGCTTTGCCGCTCGCTGAAAACGAAGCAGATCTTCGACATGCCACAGCAAACTTACCAGCGCTATGTAGTGGAGAAAAAAGAGTCGGACATTTTCATCTGGAATTTCAAGACGCAGTGTAAACGAATGCCAAAGGCAAAGAACCTGCGCATTGAATGTTTAACCGGCGCGATCGTAAAGTGGAGCACCGACGACTGGGCGACCAGCAATGAAATTAAAACACTCGACTCGGGACTGGGCAATCATTTTGCCGATATCCCAAGCGCGAAGATGGATCACGGACAAGAGATCAGCTTTACGTTCTTCTGGATCGATGCCAATAAAAACGAGGATAAGAATTACTCCATTACCATTGAGCAGGATCCTGCGCTGAAAGCGAAAAAAGATGAGGCGAAGCTGATCCAGGAGCGCGACAGGATCAAGGTTTTTCTTCCATCCTAAACGGCCGGATCAACAATTTACCTTTTCGGCGATTGAAAATGTCCGGTAACCGAAAAACGAAGAATAACCTTTAAAACGCGACCTAATTTTGAATGCAAATTGTTCTTGAATATGATGAAGTCCTCCGCTGACATGCCGCTTATTTTAGTTGATGACGATAAGATGTTCATTACATCCTTATCGCATCAGCTGAAAGGAATGTTCAGCCCGGAGAAGAAGATCCAGGCGTATTATACGGGAGAGGAATTCCTCAAGCACCTGAAAAAAGAGCCCTGCGTGGTGATCCTCGATTATTATCTCAACAGCAGCTACAAGGATGCGATGAACGGCCTTGAGGTGCTGAAGAGGATCATGAAGGTGAACCCCGAAACAAAAGTGATCATTCTTTCTTCGCAGGACAAGATGGAAGTGGCGGTGGATACGATCAAGCATGGCGCTTACGATTACATTGTAAAAAACGACAATGTATTTCTCCGGACCCGGCTTTCGATCATCAACGCGGTGGATGCGATCACCGTTTCAAGAGAATTAAGAGGCTTTAAATCAATAGTAAGGACAGTGGTTGTACTGATCCTGTTAATTATAACCGGCTGCATTCTTTTACAACATTATTACCCCGGCATTTCGGGTACCAGCGGCATAAAGTAAAAAGGAGATACCAGGCATGATAGCAAAACGACCTAAGCATATTTTTATAGTAGAAGACAACGAAATTTATTCCATGATGCTGGATTACATCCTGTCGAAGGACAGCATCTACCAGTTCGTTAGCTTTAAATCGGGAGAAGAGTGTATTGAGAACCTCTACCTGAATCCCGATGTAATTATCCTCGACTACGGCCTTCCCGGCATGAACGGGTATGAGACCCTGCTGGAGATCAAAAAGAAGAACCCGAAAATCCATGTGGTGATGCTGAGCAATAACGACGACCGGAAGCTGATGAAAAAGCTCCTGATGTCGGGTGCAGACGACTACGTGCTGAAGCAGGGACATGGCGAGAACCAGATCATTGAAAAGATCGAGGACATCCTGAGCCGCGACGAAGAACAAGCCCGCAATATCATCTTAAAAAAGAAGCCGCTTGCCAAAACGATGTACTTCGTACTGATCGCAACATTGCTTGCACTCGGAATCTTTATCACCCAGATCGCAAAGAATAAATCGCGCGATAAAATTGATCATACACTGATCTACGAGCGGCCTTAGAAAAGGAGAACCTGTTATGAAAACATTATTTATTATTCTGCCTGCACTGTGCATTGCCACCGCATCGGCGAAAGAAAATAAGATCGCGGCTACGCTGCTTTCCGCTGAAAAAAATATTGTTTTCGAAGGTCTCAGCAGCCCCGCGCTGATCGTGAACGAGCCCGATTCGGCAAAAGCATACATCGCGAAAGGCATCAGCAAGAACGAGGCGAAGGAATACGGACAGGCTGTTCAGCTGTTCAACAAGGCGATCGAATTCGACCCTACCATCGGGGCGGCATACATCAACAGGGCTTTTGCAAAGCAGCAGCTCATGGATTATAAAAGCGCGCTGGCTGATTATTCGGCGGCGCTGAAGCTGAACCTTACCTGGGAGGAATCATACGAGGTGCATTTCAATAAAGGCATTACACTGGCTGCGCTCCGCAACCTGCGTGATGCCATGTCGGATTTTAATTATGCTATTAAGCTTAACCCCGATTACGCGGACGCCTATTATAACAGGAGCGTGCTGAAAGGCCGCATCGGCGATTACCCGGGAGAGCTCGACGATATAAACAAAGTGATCGCGCTGAAGCCGACCGATGATAACGCTTATAACAGCCGCGGGATCGTGAAGTCGATGATGGGTGATTACGACGGCGCCGTAAAGGATTATGCAAAAGCCGTGGAGCTGAATAAAAAGAATTCGAACGCATTTTTCAACCGTGCGATCGTGCTGTACGAAATGGGAAAATACCTGGAAGCGCTGAACGACCTGAACGCTGCCATCCAGCTGAACCCCGATGCAGAAAGCTTTAACCGCCGGGCGAACACCAAATGCAGGTTAAAGGATTTCAGGGGCGCATTCGAAGATTATAACAATTCGATAAAGGCCGATACCAATAATTATGTAGCCTTCCTGAACCGCGGCTATCTCAAGTACGACCTGAAAGATTATAAATCGGCGATCGAAGATTACAACATGGCGATCAAGATAAAGCCCGACTATGCCCTCGCCTACTACAACCGCGGCCAGGCAAAAGGAAAAATGAACGACCTGAAAGGTGAGATCGAAGATTATACAAAAGCCATAGAGTACAAGCCCGATTATGAGAACGCCTACATCGAAAGAGGCATGGCGAAATATGAAACGGGCGATAAAAGCGGCGGCTGCAACGACCTGAACCAGGCCGTAAAGCTCGGAAGCGACGAAGCTTACAACAGCCTGCTCGAATATTGTAAATAATTAAAACGCATCAACACCTATGAGTAAAAAATATCCTGTCCTTAAAGCCTTCTTTGCTTTCCTGTTATTTTTTTCCTGTGCGCATCTCTCCAAGGCACAAATTGAAGTGGAGGAAGAACCCAAGCGCCTGTATTACGAAAGACTAAGAAGAGTTGATAATTTCTGGGACATGAAGGATATGCGGGATGTAACGCACAAGGACCGCCTGCTCATGGGGAAGAACCGCATCTCGGGAAACATCACCTATAACTCGCAGCGCATCGTGCTCGACGATGGAAAGGAGCTGCACAATGAAATGAGGAGCGCGCTTGGCTTCTTCACGCGCATCCGCTTCTTCGAGCAGTTCAGCTTCAACACTACCTTTTATTACGATTTCAACCCGAAGGCAGCAGCTTTCTGGACCTCCAATTACACCTACTCTATCGGCCGTTACAACTGGAAGCCCTACCGCTTCAACTACGGCTATGAGAATTACCTCAACAACCGCTACAAGGATAACATCAAGCAGGTGGGAGAAAAATTTCTCCAGGGATATTATTTTCTTTCGTTCGGGCATCCGCTGTTCGATACGATGCCGAGCTTCCTGCGCTTTGATGAAAGCTCCACTTTTAAGATGACCTATTTTGTGAGGTATTCGATCAAGTACGTGGATAAGTTCAACCAGATCCATGGCGGCGTTGCCGACGGAAAAGTGATCCTCGGGGTTGGAACGCGCTACACCATTGTTAAGAAGATCTACATTGAAGGCGCATTGTATTACTACCCGGAAAAATACAAGAAACAGCCCTGGGATCCCGATTACAGCTATGGATTCGGATACTTCGACTGGCGGTCGTTCCGGCTTTCCTTTACCTATGGCAACTGGGCCGTGAACCGCTTCCCATGGAATAAAATGGAATACAAACGGTACGGGTTCCTCGACGGGAACTTCAGGATCACAGCAAACTGGATATGGTAAAGAAAAACAAGCTGCACTGCATCCTGATCTTTTCTTTCTTCCTGGTATGTTTTCACAGCAGCTTAAAAGCCCAGCTGAAATTCATTATTGAAGATTTTGAAGGGATCGACTACGGCCCTTCCGACCTCAAGCCCAATGGCCTGTTCTGCTATGGCAATATCAAAATAAATGTGGATGGAACGAGATCCGTTCAGCAGGCCTATTCGGGCGAACGATCGCTCTGGGTAAACAAGGACGGCCCGCAGATCTTCGGCGGCTGGGGAAAAGGCGTAAGCGTGAACGTGGAGCTGGATGTACGAACCGACTATCTTAATTTTTATGTTTATTCGCCGGTATCGAACGGCAGCAGCTGCGTTAAGATAGAGCTGCAGGAAGACGACAGCGGCGACGGCATCTATGATAAGAATGTGGATGATTCATGGATCCTCACACAGAAGATCGACCCGAAGGATTCCTGGCAGCTCGTTTCGATCCCGCTCAGCAAGTTCAAGGACAACAACGAAGGTGGTGATAATGGCTTCAATGTAAGCTATAAGAACGGGAAGCTGCTCTCGCTCATCTTCAGCTTCGATGAAAATAAATCGCCCAAGCTGGCCTGGTCCTTTGATTTCATCTGCCTTTCACAGGGCGTTCTTCCCACAGGGCCTTCTCTCTTCGCAGCGCCGGCTGCACAGCCCACCGATTTCTGCAGTCTCGGCCTCTGGTCGAAGGAAGGCAATTCCGCCAACTTCACCGACATCGCGATCAACTTCGAGAACAGCTTCCGGTACGGAACAGACAAGAAGCTCGGCGTGATCCATTTTTTCCAGCCTTTTTCATTCGACGGCGGCAATATACAAAACTCCTACCCTTCCATCGAGCGCATCAATAAAGTGGTGAAGGAAGGATACATTCCTCTGATCACGCTGGAAGATCACTTCGTGAACTCGAAGCCCAATGTAAAGCAGCCCAATCTCTACAGCATCGTGGAAGGACATTTCGATTCCTTTTTTAAGGACTGGGCAAAGGAGATCAAGCAGGTGAACGGCACAGTGCTGCTGCGCATCCTTCACGAGTTCAACGGCGACTGGTATCCGTGGTGCACGATCAACAACGATAAGAACCCGGAGATGGTTGTTAAGGCATTCAGGCACATCCACGATATTTTTAAAGCGCAGCAGGTGACGAATGTAAAATTTGTGTGGTGCCCCAACTCCATGTCGCTGCCGCAGGAAAAATGGAATTTTATAATGGATGCTTATCCCGGTGATGAATACGTGGATTATGTGGCTTTAGACATATACAACGGCGCAGGAAAAGGAATTCCCGTATGGCGCTCCTTCCGGAAAGAAGGCATAGAGAATTATTTTATCCTCAACCAGCGCCTCGCGCATAAGCCTTTGCTCATTTGCGAAGCGGCCTCGCGGGAAAGAGAGCCTTATGAGCCGAAGACCGCGCAAAACAAAGCGGAATGGATCCGGCAAATGTCGCAGGCGCTCAGCAGCGATATGTCGAGAGTGAAGCTCCTGGTCTGGTTCAACGAGAAAGGCACATTCAAGATCACGTCCAGCGAACCTGCACAACATTCTTTCCTCATCAACATATTGCAGAATGATTATTTCAAATCAGGCCCGGCAGATCTTCAAAAGATCGTAGATAAGTAGATCCTTAAAAATATGATAACAAAACCCCGCAGATGGACGCTGCGGGGTTTGTGTTTTATATTGTGTTCGCTTCAATTGACTTATATAGTTATCGTTTTCGATTGGCTACAACTGATTGTTCTCGATTGGCTTGTTCTCGATTGGCTTGTTCTCGATACGCTCGTGCCTCGCTACTCGAACTGACGCCACTACAACTTAGCATACAAGGCAGTAAATGTTTGTCATTCTGAACGAAGTGAAGAATCTAAAGCTCCCAGATATCTGCTATGCTCATCAAAACAAAAAAGGACCGGGCTTTCACCCGGTCCTTTTCACAATCTACTCTTAAATTACACTTACATTTTCACAACCTTTTTATACATCACCTTATCGTTCAGGCTCATTTTCACAAGATAGACGCCGCTCGAGAGCGTTTCAGTGGAGATCACATTCTCATATTCACCGTACGATTTCTCCCCTTCCGTGATCAGCTGCACCCGTTCCCCCACAAGGTTGAGCAATTCTATCTTTAATTTGCCGCCTTCAGGCAGGTAATAAGCCACCGTCATATTATTTGCGAATGGGTTCGGATAAACATTCAGCATGTTATCGGCGAGCTCATTCTCATCCACTCCCACCTGGCACAATCCCGGCATGTTTGCATCCATCCAGTCGAGGCGCTGCTGTAAAAAATACTTCAGCCTTCCGATCTCGGCAGCATAGTCGGCAGGGATCGGGCTTGGCTGCGGAGCCACATACTGCCCCATGATCGGCCATCTTGGAAAATTGCGAGCCTGAGATTCGTTAAGGAATGCAGCCATGGAATCGATGTGCTGGTAGAGATTGGTGATGTTCAGCACATTTGTACGCAGGTACTGGTAACGGCATTTGAGCTCATCCTTGAAAGAATCATCGGACATGAACTGCCACCACCAGAACGGAACAAAGTTCTCGGTAGCGAACACCTGGTATTGCCAGCCGGCAGGATTGTCGCCTCCGTTGAAATTGCAGTTGTCGAACGCGATGTTGAAATCCCACATCGGGCCGGAAAATAATTTACCTCCTTTTGAATCCCTGTCTTTGTAGAAATAGGTGCTGCTGCGATATCCATCTGTATTCTTGCTGAGCTCATTGATAATAAAATTATCAATGAAGGAAGGCACATCAATATACTTGCGGTAGCCGTTCACCGGATCGGCGAAGTTAGGACTTGCGAGTACATTTTCAAAAAGGTGAAAGTAGCCGGCAATGTAGTCCTTCTGCACCTGCGGCATACTGTCGGGCTTCGGGTAATGATACAGGAAATAGTTGGCCGAGTCGTGGCTGATGTTGGAGTTGTACAGGCTGTACCAGCCCGGAGTAGGGCCGTAAAATTTATCGAGGCGGATGATGTATCCGCCGGTAAGCTCATCGCCGGTGGTGTCCGTATACTTCAGCTTCGAGATATTCACGCGGTCGTTATCGCGCTTCACCTTCTCCTCGATCTGGTAAACACCGCGGTAATCACCATCGACCACCAGCTCAAAGAACCGTGTACGGCTGCTGTAATGGCCCATCCTGTTGTGGATCATGAACCCCAGCTCATCGCGTAAAAAGGTTTTGTCCTGGTAAAGCCCTTTGAAGACCCAGTCCTTGCCCGCAGGCAGTCCCAACAACGGAATGTTCATGCTTTGATGCGCGCCATCCACGGGTGTGATCCCGTAGGATTGCTTCGGAAGATAAAGTGTGCTCTGTCCGTGAAGGTCGAGCTCCACCTCGCCGTTAAAGCCGTTGAAAGGATCGGTCATGTTGTTCCTTACACCGGGACCGTTGTCGATGATCCCCATTCCAACATAATACTTCTGGTAAGGAGAGATGCTCTGTCCGTAGGTGTTGATCACCACTATCGGCAGGTTGGAGGATGTAAACGTCTGCGCCCAAAGCGTTGTGCTTATTTGTGATACAAGGCAGATCAAAGCAGATACGAGTAATTTTCTTTTCATAGGAGTGTGTATTTTACGTTACAAATACCAAATATGTGCCCGCTTAAGAAGCAGGCTTATCGCGTTTTGCGTCGATGGTCATTGTTGCATGCGGAACGCTTCTCAGGCGCTCCTTCGGGATCAGCTTTCCGCTGATGCGGCAAATGCCGTACGATTTGTTCTCCACACGGATCAATGCATTCTGCAAATGCTCAATGAATTTTTCCTGGCGTGCTGCGAGCTGAGCCGTTTCTTCCTTCGATAATACATCGGCGGCATCTTCCAGCAGCTTGAAAGTTGGTGAAGTATCATTTGTGCCATGATCGTCCTGTAACGTAAGAGAGCTCCTGAGCAACTCATAATCCGACTGTGCCTCCTGCAGCTTTGAAAGGATCAGTTCCTTAAACTCTTTCAATTCCTCATCGGAATAACGCATTTTTTCTTCGCCCGCACCCTGAGCATTTCCTGTTTCATTGTTTTTCTTTTCCATAAATAAGTTTTTGCTTAGTACCTTAATAAAATTCATGCGAGTTTACACAGAAGGCACGGGATAATAAATCAAATTCGTCAAGAGCGTTTTTTTCGTAGCCAAAAGCAGGATCATTGCAAGCAGGACCATGCAATTTTTTCTAAAAAAATAATTCCACACTCCCTTTAAAACATACCATTTCGGGGAACATTTTCCTCAAAACCCCAATATAATAGCCAAAAGCCGGGAAATGATAGCCAAAATCTGTTAAATAGAGGTTGGTTCAGCAACTTTCATATCATTAGCCCGTTTACAATAGAGTGAAACGTTAAGAGGGCAATTAGAATAGCCGAAAGCCGGAAAAAAATAGCCGGTATTACAGAAGAAAGCGACCCTCGGAAACACAGATTATTAACTAAAAAAAAACATCATGAAAAGTATAAGGAAAATATTTCAAATCGGTATGTTAGCGTTAGGTATGGTTGGTGCAGCGAAAACTACTACTGCTCAGACTATTTCAAGTCACTTTTTCGGTGAGAACGCCTGGATGCCGGATACAATTGGTAATGCAAATGCGTGTACAGAGCCACCTTGTTTATTGTACGGTAAGCTGCACAAGAACTGGGAAAACATCAAACAAAGCGGTGCAGCCCTGATCCGTTTCGGTGGTATTGCTGCAGATAAGAACATGCCTACCAATTACCAGTACATTAAAATGATCGACTCGATCCGTGCAAAAGGTATGGAGCCTGTGATCCAGGTGCCATTCGCAAACTACCGTTATACGGAATTGCAGGCTGCTGAAATCGTTCGTTTTATTAACGTAACAAAAGGTAAGCATATTAAATACTGGATCATTGGTAATGAGCCGGATCTTGGTTACCACTTTACAACAGCACACCAGGTAGCTAATTATATCAAGCCGTTTGCTTCTGCAATGAAGGCAGTGGATCCAAGCATTTTGATCGTAGGGCCGGAAACAGCATGGTATGACCAGGGTGTGATCAACGGACTTACCACACCAGGCGGACCGGATGATATTACAGGTAAAGATGCTGCAGGAAGGTATTATATTGACGTGATCTCTTTTCACGCCTACCCTTTCAATGGTTCACAAACAAGAGCAGATGTGATCAGCAAGCTTACTTCTTCAGGTTCTTTACAGGATAACCTGGTTACGCTGAACGCAAGGATCGCAAATTGTAATGCCTCACACGGAAGAACAGGCGCTGCATCGCTTAAAACAGCGATCACCGAGATGAATATCAACTGGCAGAACAATGGTGCCGATAACCTGAACGGTTTAGGTGCCAACAGCTTCATCGGCGGACAGTTTCTTGCTGAGATGCTTGGAATAAGCATGAAGAACGGGGTTGATTTCGTGAATGTATGGAGTGTGGTTGAAGGTAACAATACAGCGTTGAACATTGGTTATATCGATGCTCAAACAGGAATTAAAAAGCCGCTTTACTATCACTTTAAAATGATGGCGGATAACTTTAAAGGTAACTACGCTGATGTAACTGATAACCAGAACAACGTTAAGACCTTTGCAAGCAAAAGCGGATCACAGATCAATGTAATGATCATGAACCAGGAGCTCGGATCTAACTTTAATTACACCGTTCGTTTGAACAACGGAACCGTATCGGGTAGCAATGCATTGAAAGTTGCGGTGAATGCAGGTGTTTCAGTTGAATATTCAGATATGATCCCTGCACAGGGAAGCGTTGTCCTGACCTTTAACACATCAGGAACACTGATCAAGAAAACCGAATATTCACTTACAGGACAGGCGATCGCAAACCAGCCACCGGTTGTTACCAATTACGGAACTACAGGAGTTGAAGAAACAGCGCTTAACGTAGGAACTCCGAACTTCGACATCAATGTTTATCCGAACCCTACAGCCGGTAAATTAACTGTAGCGATGAATACGGCAAATGAAGCGCAGCAATCGGTTGATGTGGAAATTGTGAACCTGGTTGGACAGTTAGTATATCACAAAAAACTGGAATTCAAAGATGGTAAAGAGATGATCGATATGCAGGAAGGTATTGCCAACGGGGTGTATATTGTGAGAGTGAAGAATTCAGAAGAGAAAGTAGTGATCAAGAAAATTGTTCTTGAACGTAAATAACAGTAACTAATAAAAATATCAAAGCCCCCTCTGCAAGTGCAGAGGGGGCTTTGTTTTTACCTGTATATCTGAAAATTATTTGGAAACGATGAGCCTCATGGAACGCGAAGCCCCGTCCTTCTTCAGCACATAGAAATAGATTCCGTTCGGCAGCTCCGCGGTCTCAACCGGGATAGCGTAAGTTCCCGCCTTCATGTTCTGCTCTACCAGCGATGCCACCGGGTTGCCCAGCATATCGTATAATTTTAATGAAACCTGGCCGGACACGTTCAGCTGGAAGTTGATATGTGTGAGGTCCTTTGCCGGGTTCGGACTATTCTGGTACAGCTTGAACGGCGGCAGGTTCTCTATTGCCTGTACTCCCACCGGTGCGATGGCCGGGCCGGTAAGGTCGTCGAAGTAAATCGTATCCCTTGCGTTGGAGTTTGGATGGAACAGCATCACGATCTTGTCCACATTGTTCGCGGCAACTGTTCCGCCCGGTGTAAGCTGCACAAAATGGAAGGTTACATTCTGCCATGCGTTCTGCATGGTGGTTACAGCCGCATATTCGCTGTGAACTCCTGCAGGGTATGCCGGGATGCTGCTGTTACCCAGCTGCAGCTGGATCTGGGTTCCCACCGGCGCTGTTGAATAAAGCTTCATGGTGATCTTGGAAGCCATCAGCCCGCCGCTTGCATAAGGCGTAACATCCACCAGCTTGTTGTTAGGGCGTACCTGGATGTTATCATACAGTGTGGTATCCCTTACATATTTCGCGCAATGCGCGCTGGTGTCGTTCCCGCCCACCATCGGGTTTAAAGCCATTGAATCCAGCATACCGGTATAAAATCCGAACCATGAAACTTTTGCACCTTCAAAATCATTGTAATTCTGCTGGGCCACCGAAGCCCGGGCAATGATAAAAAGCAGAGAGAGTAAAAGTATTTTTTTCATAATGTATAATTTATAAGTTAATAGTTGTTGTTTTCAAATACACTGATACAAAGTTAAGGCCTGCCTGTATCCTTATTCGCGGCCTTTCGGCAAGAGGGATGAAAGAATAGCCGGGATCAGGTAATTTACAGTTGCGGTATACACCAATGCCGGAGGCGGATGGGAAAGCGCGGCCTTGGAAATTCCCCACTCTCTTCAGCATGTGGTCTTCTCTCCCCATCGCCGCTTTGCGCCTGTTTCCCAGCATCTTAAAAAAAACGAAATCCCCCGGTCTGTTTTTTTCCCCTTCTGGCTATTGAAAACAGGGCTTTACCGAAATCTGGCACAAATCTTTACTCATTACAGATAGGTTTGCATAAATATTCACATATCACGCAGTTTTTATAGTCATCAATGAGAAGCAGTCAGCCAAAAGTTTTAATGTTAGGATGGGAATTTCCGCCGATAATCAACGGAGGATTGGGAGTCGCTTGCCATGACCTTTCAAGCGCAATGTCGGAACTGGCTGATATAACCATGATCATCCCAAAATCCAGCCCGGACTTCAAGATGAAGAACATGAACCTGGTGGGGATCAACACGATCGATCTCAGCTCCATAGAAAACTATTCCGAATCCAAATTACCATTTGAGCTAAAAACCATTCCTGCCGACCTGAACCCGTACTACAGTGAAAAAAGTGAAGAAAATGCCTCATTTAACGCTTCATCGGGGATATTCAGCAGCGACAGGAACACTCCGAAAGCATTCGACATCGACAACCTTTATGGCGGCGATGTGATCAGTAAAGTGATGCAATACGCGGATATTACCGCTTCACTTGCCTCTAAAATGGATTTTGACGTGATCCACGCGCACGACTGGATGACCATGCTTGCAGGTATCAAGATCAAGCAGCAGAGCGGGAAACCGCTTGTAATGCACATCCATTCGCTGGAAGTTGACCGCAGCGGCACCGGCAGCAGAGGCTGGGTATACGACCTTGAGAAAAAAGGCATGGAATACGCCGACCTGCTGATCCCCGTGAGCAACTTTACCGCAGATAATATCTGCAACCATTATGGCATCAGCCGCAGCAAGATCGCCGTGGTGCATAACGGAAGCAATATCGTTAAATCATTCCGCAGCAAAAGAAAGTTCAAGGAAAAAACAGTGCTTTTTGTAGGCCGCTTAACCCGCCAGAAAGGCCCTGAAAAATTCCTCGATATTGCGGCAAAAGTGCTGGAAAGCAACCCTGACGTACGTTTTGTAATGGCAGGCGTTGGCGACTACTTTAAGTCGATGCTTGAGAAAAGCTCTTACCAGCACATCGGCAACCGCTTTCACCTTACAGGCTTCCTGAACCAGGAAAAGCTCCGCTACCTGTTCTCCATCAGCGATGTATACTGCATGCCTTCTATCTCCGAGCCATTCGGCCTTTCGGCTGTAGAGGCGGCACAGTTCGGGATCCCATGTGTGATCTCCAAGCAATCGGGTGTGGCGGAAGTGCTGAGCGGCTCCCTCAAATTCGATTTCTGGGACGTGAACAAGGCCGCAGGAAGCATCCTGAACCTGCTGAGCGATCCCGTATTGAGAAAAAAGGTGGTTGAAGACGCTTCAAAGAACCTCAACAACATTACATGGGATATTTCCGCGCGTAAAATAATTGACGCGTATGCTGCAAATCAATTTATCTAATCAGAACTATATTTTTTAAACCATATCGTATGCCATCAATCTGCTTTTATTTCCAGGTGCACCAGCCCTTCAGGATCCGTAATTATTCATTTTTCGACATCGGCACTTCCCATATTTATGAGGATGAGCAAAAGAACCGCGAGATCATGGACAAGGTTGCGGAAAAATGTTACCTGAAAACCAACAGGAAGATGCTGGAGCTGATCCAGCGCCACCAGGGGAAATTCAGGATAAGCTATTCCATCAGCGGAACAGCTATCGAGCAGTTTGAAAAATACCGCCCGGATGTGCTGCAGTCGTTCATCGAGCTTGCAAACACCGGATGTGTGGAGTTTCTTTCCGAAACCTATTCCCACTCCCTGAGCTTTATTTACTCCAAGGAGGAATTCAAGCGCCAGGTGCAGAAGCATGCGGAAGTGATCAAAAAATATTTCAACCAGACACCTACTGTTTTCCGTAACACCGAGCTGATCTTCAACAATGAGCTGGCTGCCTACATCGAAGACATGGGCTATAAAGGGATCGTTTGTGAAGGCGTTGACCGCATCCTCGGAACAAGGTCGCCGAACTTCCTGTACCGCTCCCCGAACACAAAAGAGATAAAGCTGCTGCTGAAGAACTACCGCCTGTCGGACGACATCGCGTTCCGCTTCTCCGACCGCGGCTGGAAGGAATTCCCGCTCACCGTGGATAAATACAAGCAGTGGGTGCACTCGATTGCCGGAAACGGCGAATGTGTGAACCTCTTCATGGATTATGAAACATTCGGCGAGCACCAGTGGGAATCAACAGGAATTTTCAATTTCCTCGACCATCTGCCTGCCGCCATCATGGAGCATCCCGACTTCGACTTTAAAACACCGTCGGAAGTAGTGGCCGCATATCCGGCAAGGGATGTGTACGATGCGCACGATTTTACTTCATGGGCAGATATGGAAAGAGACCTTTCCGCATGGCTGAGCAATTCCATGCAGCAGGAAGCGATGAAACAGATCTACTCGATCGAGAAGGATGTGAAGGAGTGCAACAGTCCGGAGATCCTGAATGTATGGGAACGCCTGCAGACCTCCGATCATTATTACTACATGTGCACCAAATTCTGGAATGACGGGGATGTGCATAAATATTTCAGCCCTTTCGACTCGCCTTACGATGCTTACCTCTATTTCATGAATATCTACAGCGACCTCGAATGCCGCATCAAAGCTTTTAAAAAAAAAGCAAGACGGGACCTCGTGAAACAATTGAAGGATTCTATGCCCCGGGCAGAACGAATTGAAGCAAAAGTTGTAAGAAAGAAACAGGTTTTGCAATCGTAACGACTCATACATTTTTATATGCAGATGCTTTTAATTGCAGACAGCGGCTCAACAAAAACAGACTGGCGCTTAATTGACGAACGGAAGAACACACACCAGTTTCAGACATTGGGCTTTAATCCCTTCTTCCAGGATTCAACAATGATCGCGGCCGAACTGCAATCGAAGCTGCTGCCTGCGATCAGCGCGCACCTTTCAGACAACGACAGCCTCAGCATTTATTTTTATGGTGCCGGCTGCTCTTCAGAAGAAAAATGCGACATCGTTAAAACTGCGATCCGCCATACCTTTCCCAATGCATTTATAGAAGTGGAACACGATCTCCTGGCTGCTGCACGCGCTTTGTGCGGCAACGAGCAGGGCATTGCAGCCATCATGGGCACAGGCTCCAACTCCTGCTATTACGACGGAAGCAAGATCGTATCCAACGTGGCCTCGCTTGGCTTTATCCTGGGTGATGAAGGCAGCGGCGCATACATCGGGAAGCATTTCATCCAGGATTACTTAAACAAGGAAGTGCCGGAGAACATTGCGACAAGTTTCAGGGAAACCTACAAGCTCAGCGAAGAAGAGATCCTGGATGCCGTGTACAAGCAGGCCATGCCGAGCCGCTTCCTCGCCTCTTTCAGCAAGTTCATCAATCAGCACCGCAACGAGCCTTATTTTGTAAAGCTGGTGGATTACAATTTCGAGCAGTTCTTCAACAGGCACATCTGCAAGTATACGAACCACAAGGAAGTGAGCATGTCCTGCGTAGGCTCGGTAGCCCATTATTACAGCGATATGCTCCGTGAAGTGGCGGCGCGCAAAGGAGTGAAAATAGGCAAGATCATTGAAACACCTATTTCGGAACTCAGCAAATATCACCTCTCACAGCTCGATACTTCCCGCCTCAGCTGACATGGCATCCGCTTTTCATATGTTATTGAACATAAGAAGCGCGTCATGATACGAACAATTACTTTCTTTTTCCTGATCATTTCACTGCAGGCATTTCCACAGGCATCCTCCGGCACCGAGTATGTTCTCGACTCTATTCCATACGGCAATTCCGCATACATCAGGCCTACGCCCGATTCGGGCTTTGTGGTGATGATGCGGCTCGGCGGAAGCAGCGTTGCGTACGGCACGCTCATCGTTAAGTTTGACCGGGAAGGCGTAAAGACCTGGAGCAGGTACATCAGCACGATCGTAACCAGCTACTGCGACGTTCTTCCTATGAACAACGGCTATTTTGTTACGGGCTATACCGGCGATGATCATATTCAGCTGATCCGTCTGGACGGGAACGGCAACATGCTCTGGCGGAAATTATACATCTACGGAAGTGGCAGCACAAGCGGCACGGGAGGCGCCCAGTTCGGTTTTTCCCTGCATAAATTGAGCGAATCCACCCTCATGATCTATGGCGTGTATGAAGGCCGTTCCGACGGACTGCCTACTGTGGTATGCACCAAGGTACGAACGGACGGATCACTCGTGTGGACAAAGCAATACAATCAAACCGGCACGTACGGAAGGGCGATCTCCTTGCCGGACCATTCCATCATCTGGAATAATACGATGTCGGTAACCAATCTCGACACGCTTGGAAACGTAAAATGGAACAGGACAACAAATGTAAGTACCTACGCAACAAAGGCAGTTGGCCTCCAGGGAGGCACCGCATTTTGTTCGTTCCTGCCCGATTCTAATTTTGTGTACAAGCTCGACGATAACGGGAACCTGCTGTGGACAAGCAACAAGATGAGGATCACGCCGTATAATATGATTGAGAACGGCACCGACCTGCTCGTATGCGGCATCTCCACCTTTTACGGCGATAAATACATAACGCTTGCCACGCTTGACGAACACGGCGCATTAAAAAAACAGGTTTTCTTTAACAAAGACACCGCCTTCGTAAGCGCAAGGGTAATTAAAACACTTAACAACAAATTCGCGATCCTTGCGGTTTATCCAAACCGGTTCAGGATCCTGAGCTTCGATGATCCCTCATTTCCTTTCTGTGACTATAACGAAGTGGCGCTTTCAAGGGTGCAGGGCGCAGTTACGTTCGGTACTGAAGCAGTTAGCCCCGCTCACATTACTTTTTATGCAGGCTCCTACGCTGCCGTAAGCACCATCCCGATGTTCATCGCTCAATTCCCGGTATGCTCGGCGGTAGCAGGCATAGACAACAGTTCTGAAAATGATCTGACCGCAAAAGCCAAGGTTTACCCGAACCCGGCCAATGCAGATATCCGCGTAGAGCTGCTGCGGGAGCTGAGCGGCACTTTTATTCTTTACGATATGCTGGGAAAACCTGTTTTTACGCAGGAGTTTTCCGGAAAAGAGCTTGAGATCTCCGTTCCCGGAATTGCGAAAGGAATGTATTATTACGAGCTGAAAAACAATTCGGAACTGTTTGCCAAAGGCAAATTACTCTTTCAATGATCCCTACTTCTTCGCCGACTGCTTGTGCCTTGCTGCGTCGATGAATTTTTCCAGCTGCAGGTCGAACATTGCACTGTCCAGCACTCCCGCCTTGTAATCATCCGCCAGCTTTTTCAGATAGTACTTATCGTATTGGGGAACATTCTCCGGCCGGATATCGCCGGGCTCGAACATCTTCTCATAGCGTCCAAAATCGGAGGGCGCAACCTTCTCGATCTTCAGCACCAGCCAGGTGGCGAACAACAGGTTAAAAATAAAAAAAGCAGGCTTGAGTAAAAATTTATAATCTTTCATTGATGTATGTTTTAAGAATTTTATTCGTCGCTTGATTTCCATCTCGCAGCGCGGATCATTACGCTCAGGTCGATGATGTTAAAGATCGTCCAGAAGGTATTGGCCGCAAAGCCCGATGGTGTAGGATGATAGCCCAACATCAGCAGCACCACATTATAGGTGATCCCGATCAGGCTCAGCGCAATGATGATGATGTGCGGCATAATATGCTGCGTATTCTTCGCATTGGCCTTGTCTTTCGGCGTAACGTTGAACTTCACTTTTTTCCCCCGGATCACCGAGATGAGTGAGAGGAGCATGAACCAGAAGCTGGAAATGTAGTACTGATCGCCGCGCTTGGTGGCAATTCCCCATGCGCCGATCGTGATCGTGATCGTATTCATGATCTGGAACGGCAGGAAATACTTGAAGAATTCGAAGCTGTATGCCTGTACGGGCAGCTGCAGCGTAAAGAAAAACACAATGGGACTTAGCAGGAACACGAGGATCCAGAGTGGGGCAAAATATGACCAGATGGTGTTAAAGTAGCATACCTTCTGCCAGAACGTAAGCCCCTTTTTAAAAACGGGATTGTCCTTGAACGCGATATCCAGCGAACCCTCCGCATAACGCTGGTGCTGCTTGATCCAGCTGTCGAGGTCCTGCGTGGAAAGCATCTTGCATTCTATATCGGGGTGCTGCAGGCTTTCCCAGCGGTTCTCATTGTCTGCATGCAGCATGATGGATGTGTAAATATCTTCCGATGCATGAAACTTGAAAGGAATGATCTGCTGGTGCGAGAGCAGCTCTTTCTTCTGGCGGATGGCGCCCGAGCTGCCGGCATCCTCGTGCACAAGCTCCGCATGTCTTTTTTTAAGGCTTTCGGCAAAATCCTTTAAGGCCAGGCTCATTACAGCCTCCCGGCGGTGAAAAGAGCCGGCGCCGCAGCAGAATGCCGCATTGTAATAATTGCGCTTCCGGAGGATCACATCGTAGAACAGCCGCGGATCGTTCCCGAAAATATCCTCATTCACCTCGATCTTCCCGAACAAAAGATCGATAGGCCTGGTGATGAATTTATTCGACACTTTTAATTTTGATTTGATCACAGCGCTGAGCGGCTCCGCTTCCGTGGTGTCATAGAACCATTGCGGGGTTTGCACCCAGGCGAGCTTCCTGTTCCTGAAATAGCCGCTTGTATTTACAAGAAAATCGGGCAGCGGGCGCGTATCGGCATCGAGGATCACAAAAATATCCCCGTTGGTATGCTGCAGCCCGTTCTTCAGGTTTCCGGCCTTGTAGCCTTCATTGTGCTCCCTGATGAGATAGCCTACTCCCTCCTCTTCCGCCACTATCTTCATGTTCTGCTTGTTGGGATCACGCCCGTCGCGCCGGCCGTCGTCCAGCACATAGATCTTAATGGGAACATCCTTATACGGATAGTTCATTTTCTTCGCATCGATGATGCTGAGGCGCACCAGCTCCACATCCTCGTTATAGGTAGCGATAAATACATCGATCCGCACCGGCCTGTCGGCACGCTCCTGCAGGTCTTCGATCTCGGAAAGATAATGTACCGGCGGCGTTTTTTTAGCGTCCTTGTACGACCAGAAATTAATTACGATGAGAATAGTGCTCAGGTAGCTGAGGGTTTCTGCCGTTACAAGCGGAATGGCGAACCAGAGCGCATCCGGATTGAGAGAATGCGCCCAGCGCCAGCAGATATAGGAAAATCCCAGTACAATCGTTACAACACCGGCAAACTGAAACACCAGCGTGCGGTATTTATTGTCGGGGATCGCCTTGTAAGGTTTTCTGTTATCGAATTTGCTAAAATAAAATTGCTTCATATACTCCTTTAACTGCAGATTAAGATCTGATCAAGCCCCAGCGCCTTGATCTTATTTTTTATTTTATCACACACATTAACAAACTGCACGTCCACATCCTTTTCAAGCAGGGAACCTAAAAGCTCTATCAGGTTGGCCATCCCGGTGTTGTTGATGAAATAAATATTTTTAAGGTCATAGTATTGTGTGCCCTGGAAAAATACACCCGGAAGGTCGGAATCCGATTCTTTTAACCGGAACGACTCATACGATCTGATCGGTGCTTCCTCCTTAATGATAAACTGATCGCCGGCGAGGTGAATGCTTTTCAGGGTATTATCTGCTTTCCTGATCACTTTCTCAGGGCCCGCCTGTGTGGCAGCCTCATTGATAACAGGCTCGCTGCCTGCTGCGGTATGTAAGATCTCGTTTTCCATAGTTCCTGTATTTATTAGTTCTTCAATACAAAATTATATGCCGCCGCTGCACTCTCTCCATTTATTCGCTGACAGGTACAAATAAATAGCCGGAACACTCTTATAAACAATTGCGCCGGGAACGGGAGTATGTAAACTTTTCCTCAAATTATAAATTCCCGCTCAGGGTTACAGTGCCGCGATCACCTTTATTATTCAACTATTGCAGAGCTGGCACATAATTTTGTAATGGTAGTTGCAGTTCTAACAACTAAAAAAAAATAATATGAAAAAGACTTACCTGGCAACAGCGTTATTAAGTTCCTTATTTATTAACCTGGACGCCCAGAACTTCGACTGGGCTAAAAGAGAGGGGAAATATGCCTACGACTACGGTTACGGCATCTCCACCGACAACAGCGGCAATGTGTACGTTGCCGGAAAGTATGAAGAAGATGGGGCAATGTTCAGCGGCACTACGGTTCCCTGCGCAGGAAACCATGACATGTACCTTGTGAAGTACAACTCAAGCGGCGGGCTTGTATGGATCAGGACCGCAGGCGGCGTTCTCGGCGACTACGCACATGCAATGACTACCGACCACACGAATTATATTTATGTGGCCGGAGAAATTGAAGGCGCTGGCGATGTGATCACATTCCCCGGCTCCTCGCAAACGCTGACCGCTGTTGGCGACAACGACATTTTTCTTGCAAAATACGACATGAGCGGCACCCTGCTATGGACAAAAAGCGCAGGCGGGTTCGGCGGAGAAAAAGCTCTTGGTGTTACTTACGACAACGCGGGCAATGTGTATATCTGCGGTAATTTTAAAGAAACCTTCACATGGGGAGGCACCACCCTTACCCCAATGGCTCCGGGCGAGCGCGATATTTTTATCGCAAAATATGACGCCAACGGAAATTTTCAATGGGTAAAAACTGCCGGAAGTACCGGAAGGGATGAAGCATTATCCATTCAGTGCAACGCAGCCGGTGAGATATATGTATGCGGAATGCATTCCGATGGCGCTAACTTCAGCGGTACAGTATTAACCACGCCTCTTACTCCGACAGGACACTACATGAACGCTTTCCTTGCTAAATACGCTGCAGACGGTTCGATGATCTGGGTGAAATCAGCAGGAGGAGATTACGATGATGTTGCATGGTCGTTAACACTTGATAATGCAGGTAAAGTATTTGTTACAGGTGAATTCAACGCTTACGCATTATTTGATACACACGCCCTCACTACAACGGGAGCAGCAGACGTTTTTGTTGCCTGCTATGATCCTGCCGGAAACGCAACATGGGCAGTAGGTGCAGGCGGAGCTTTGCCTGACCGCGCAAGAGGCATCGGAACCGATGGAAACAATATCTTCATCACCGGCCAGTTTGGCAACACAGCTCTTTTCGGTACAACAACTCAAACTGCAGTTGACAGCTCCGATATTTTTATTGCGGGACTTAACAACAGCGGAAGCTTCTTATGGTCAAAAACAGTTGGCGGCCCTGCCGATTCAACTGAATACCTTGGATACGAATCGGGAAATGCAGTTTGTGCCGACGGCCCGAACAACATTTATGTTACCGGCGCATTGCTGAACGGTGGAGACTTCGGAGTTTTCTCTTTCAATGACTACAGCCGTACGGATATGTTCGTTGCGAAGCTGAACATGCTTGTAGGAGTTGAGGAAATGGAAGGGGCAAATTCACTGAACGTTTACCCGAACCCTTCAACAGGTGTTTTCACGATCGACCTGAGCGATATCAAAGACGAAAAAACGGAGGTGACTGTTTACAATTACCTTGGAGCTGCTGTGGAGAGGACAACTCACCCGGCAAGCGCTTCTCTGAATGTGGATATTTCTACTCAGAAAAAAGGGATCTATTTTGTTGAGATCAAAACAGCGAAAAAGATCTTCAGGGAAAAAGTTGTACTTCAATAATATAAAGCACCGGCCGGTGCAACTATGAACCGGCTGGTGCTTTTTTTTACTATGAGTTTATAGAATTTTAAAACCTAAACGATGAAAAAAAATTACATTAACGGAAAGAAGCTGTTGAGCGGAATTTTACTGGCGGTTTCCTCATTGGCAGCAAGCGCACAGATGGTGACATTCCAGAAGCATTATGCTACAACCTTTGATCAGAGCGGAAAAGATGTATATCCTACTGCCGATGGCGGTTATCTTATTGCTGCCACTACTGAAAACACAATAGTGAACGACCTGGATATTATTATGGTCAAGACCAATAACGTAGGCGACATACTCTCTGTTAAAACATACGGGGGTAGCCGGGTAGAGTATCCGAACAGCATGATCCCGACCAGCGATGGAAATTTTTTCGTTGTGGGTTACAGCAACAGCTATGGCGGAGGCGACCAGAACATCTATCTTCTTAAGGTGAACCAGGCCGGCGATACGTTGTTCACACGCGTATACGGCGGCTATGGAAATGAAGAAGGAAAAGAGATCATTGCGACTGCCGACGGTAATTACGCGATCGTAGGCGCATCCAACAGTGTTTCCTTCAGTAACAATGACATGGCACTGCTGAAGATCGACCTCAACGGTACGGTGCTTTGGACTCATTACTATGGAACGCCACAGTACGAATCGGCACGTTCGGTAAAATTATGTCCTGACGGCGGATTCATCATCTCAGGAAAATCATCCTCCAGTCCCGGCGCCATTGCGAGCATCATGCTTGTTAAGACAAATCCGGCGGGTGATACCACCTGGACAAAAATGATCTCCGGGGGAGCAAACTCCTTCGAAGGAAAATCCATTCTTGCCAATCCTGACGGCACCTACACCCTTGCCATTGACGACAGTTCCGGAACAAGCGATTCGGATGTGAGGATCCTGAAGCTGGACGCGGCAGGCGGCCAGATCTGGAACAAGATGTACGGCGGTGCCGACAAAGATATTTGCAAAACGATCCGTCCGACCAGCGACGGCGGATACATTGTAGGTGCAATCTCAAGAAGCTTCGGCTGGATCGATCCGGATATGTGGATCATTAAGCTGGACGCAAACGGCGATCAGAGCTGGTCCCAGCATTTTGGCGGAACCGGGCATGAGCATTGCTACTCTGCACGCCAGACAAGCGATGGCGGCTACCTTGCCGTAGGACATGCGAGAAGCTTTTCAAGCGCATGGGAAATTTATCTCATCAAAATGGATGCGGCCGGACTCGTGGGCATCAAAGAATTTGCTGACGATTCCAAACTTGCAGTTTACCCGAACCCAAGCAACGGCATTTTCAATGTTGACCTGAGCGAAGGCACAGAGTACTCCACATTTACGGTCACCAATACATTGGGACAAACGGTATATTCAGAGAACCTGGATGCACTGCGCGGAAACCAGATACAAACGATGCAGGTTGATCTTAAAGGCAGCGAACGCGGAATTTATTTCGTAACGCTCCAGTCGGCCACTCACAGCATCACGAAGAAATTGATCCTGAATTAAACGAAGGAATTCATTTGATTTCAGATCATTAAAAGCTGCTCAGCAATGGGCAGCTTTTTTTGTGCTTCATTTTAATGAAAATAAAAATCCCGCAAAGATCGATCTTTGCGGGATTCCTGTAAATAAGAATGCGATATACGGTTAGCAGGCTACGTTCTTATATTTTGTACGAAGGGTAAGAATCTCATTCCTTTTATTCTCTACCTCATTTTTCAGCAATACGCGCATGCTTTCATCCTTATATCTTACGGTGAAGATCCCTATCATTATGGTGCATGTTTGTAAGTGGAGTTCGTTCCTCGAGCCCTGGATCGTTCTCCTGATCTTGTGATAGGCGTTGATTTTATCTTTCATGATATTTCTTTTTTTGAACGTTATACCCTACAAATGCAAAAACCTGTCCAAAGAGGACAGGCTTTGCATTTATTTTTCAACTTTTTAACAGTGTCTTTTCAGCGGCTTTAAGGATCAGCGCTGCGTTCTGGAGCGAGCTCGACTCTGCATAATTTCTTAATACAGGCTCGGTTCCCGAAGCACGGATCATCAGCCATTCGTCATCGCTGAAGAAATATTTGTATCCGTCGGTGTTCTCGATGCGCAGGATCTTATAATCGCCAAAGCTCTCATAAAAATTCTTCTCGCAGTTCTTCACGATCTCGTTTTTAACTTCCTCATTCAAGTGCATGTCCCAGCGCTCGAATGCAAATGTGCCAACGATCTCGTATACTTCCGCGATCAGCGCCTGCAGCGACTTGCCCGACTTCGCCATGTATTCCCAGATAGTGAGGCCCATCCAGATGCCGTCGCGCTCAGGAATATGCCCTTTGATAGCAATACCGCCCGACTCTTCTCCGCCAAGCAATACATCTTCCGCAACCATGATCCCGGCAATGTGCTTGAACCCGATCTTCGTCACCTGCTGCTCGAGGTTGAAATGCTTGCACATCTTCCCGATCTTAGGGCTCACAGAGAACGCTGTAACCACCTTACCTGTCATTTTTTTCTGCTCCACAAGGTATTTGATCAGCAGCAGGATGATGTGGTGGGAGTCGATGAAATTTCCTTCGCTGTCGTACAGCCCGATCCTGTCGGCATCACCGTCGGTAGCAAGGCCGCTTGCAATGTTTCCTGCATTTTTGATCAGGTCGGATAATTCCTTCAGGTTCTTATGGATCGGCTCAGGAGCCTGTCCGAGGAAAGAAGGATTATCATCGCAGTGCAGCATTACCGTTTCAGGCAACAGGCGCCTGATCACATTTTGTCCGGCGCCGAACATCGCATCGTATGCGAAGCGCAGCCCGGAATTACGGATCGCGTCGAGGTCAAAGTTTTCCACTACATGATCGCAGTACATGGTTTCAAGGTCGATGTATTCCACCAGCCCCTTATCCTGGAATTCTTTCATGCTGAGCTTTTCAGGGTCAACCGAACATTTCGCAGGGATGATATTTTCGATCTCCTCGATCTTTTCCGGCAGCAATGGTCCGCCATAAGAGCCTTTCAGCTTGTAACCATTGTAAGCTGGCGGGTTATGGCTGGCCGTGATCACCACGCCCAGGTCGGCGCCCTGCCTCAGGGTTCCCAGGGAAACCATTGGTGTGGACACAAATCCTTTGGAAATAAAAACCTTCACACCGTGATGTGCAAGCACCTTGCAGGTTGTTTCCGCAAAAAGCTCACCTGCGAAACGGCAATCATGGCCGATCACTACGGATGGTTTTTTAGAATTTTTTAAAAGCCAGAGTGCTGTCGCTTCCGCCACTCGCGCTACATTATCAACTGTGAAATCTTTGGCGATGATCGCACGCCAACCGTCGGTTCCGAATTTAATTGCTGTCATATTTATTTTTGTTTATAGTTTACATGTTTATTATTGAGTGCTGAGCATTTCCTTATCAGGACTCTCCACGATCTTTAATTCAAGCGACTGAAAAGGCTCTTTGTTCCTTGCCCTCTTCAGCTTCATTGTACCGCCCTTTGCGATCAGCCTGCTTTCGGGGATCCCGTTCGCTTTCAGGTAGGCTGCTACAGCCTCCGCCCTTTCCTGCGATAAGCGGGCATTCATCTTCATATTCTCCCTGGCGGCGATGGTGTTGCTGAATTCAACCACCAGTGAAGGATTATTTTTCAGGAACAGCAGAAGATCGTTCAGCGCAATGGAAGAGTTGGGATGCAGGATAGCTTTATCCGGCTCATAAAAAATATTATTCAGCACCATTTTATTGTTCTTCTCCACAGCCAGCAGCTGCATCGCAGTTCTTTTCTCGAAAGCGTCCTTTTTCTCACGGAGGTTTATATTCTCTGAAAAAATAAGGTAGCCGGGCTTTGTGTAAGTGATGTTGTTGTTAGCCGCCGGCGGAAGGATCATCGCGAACTTGCCGGACGCACTGTCGGTATAGTACACTGCATTTGTCTGCTTGTTCTCGTTATTCCTCACAATGATCTGAACGGTGCCCGGCGCACCTCCATCCGGCACCACAAGCCCGCCCTTCAGCAAGGTTAAGGGAGCGCCGTTCAGGTTGCTGAACGCGATGAGATAGTTGTCCTTTTTATCTGCAGCGGGCTCCGCCTGCACTTTGCCTTTCTTCTTTGGCTGCACCTTATCCTTAACAACAGGCGCTTCGGCAACCACAGGCATTATATCATGCGTGGTATCGATCGGGAAACCTACGTTCACAGGCAGGCTCCAGCTTCCGCCGC
>Ga0157372_10000717_pt1 | contig 36341 bp, 54 predicted proteins | sample C55metaG_FD_115307 | JGI IMG/M metagenome (GOLD analysis project Ga0157372, IMG submission 115307) | Corn rhizosphere microbial communities from Kellogg Biological Station, Michigan, USA - C5-5 metaG | ecosystem: Host-associated > Plants > Roots > Rhizosphere > Soil | place: USA: Michigan...
AAGCTAAGGGCTACACAATTGGCTCGACAAAGAGCTATGCAGGTGGCGTCGGTCATATGGCTGGCACTCTTGCAGGTGTCAATGTCGAGTCCCGTGGAGGCACTGGTGTAATTGTTGGTCCGCGTGCCCGAGGTTATCTGGACCCCGGCTTCAACCAGCATGCATATCTTCCACTCAAGGAAGGCGGCATCGCGCTGGCGAATCGTGGCCCGCTCCTTGCTGCTATGGGTGATGGTAGATATGATGAGGCTGTCGTGCCACTTCCCAAGGGATTCCGTGACAGCCTTATCGGTGGTGCTGGGGGCGAAACTGTCATCAACATAAATGGAGACCTTTCCTTCCCGAACATCAAGAGTGGCGCAGACGCTAAGACGTTCATTGATAACCTCGAGAGTCTGGCTAAGGACTGACCATGCCTAACACTTTGCTGCGGACTAACGCTAGTGCCGTTGATCCGGGTAATATCGAGTTCAGTCGTGCGTCAGTTACTCGTTCAACTGGAATCACGTACAATGCTGTTTATTGCTCGGATAGCAAGATTCACATTTTCGAGGTTTCTGCTGATAGGCTAACTGTTACTGATCGTATCGCTATCTCTCCAGCTGGATCTGAGACGCCGCAGAGAATTACGATGGCGTGGAATGCTGCTGACAGTAGCCTGGGTATTGCATACAAGAATGGCACCACTGTCGACACAGTGAATAACCGAGTTCGGTATGCGAAGGTCAATACTTCTACCTGGGCTGCACCAACATGGGAAGATGTTACTGGTCTTGCTGGCGCGACCGCTCAGTTCTCGAACTTCGACATGGACATTTCTGATACTGGACTTATTACCATCGTCGTTATCAACGTTGACAGAGCTATCGCTGCCGCTTGGGCACTGTATACTAAGGCTACTACCGGTGGCGCCTGGACCAATCCTTTTACTGCAAATATCTACAATAGCCACCAGGGCTATAAAGCTGGCGAGGCGTGTTCAGTTGTATGCCTTGCTGCATCAAGTGGTATTCGAGACATCGTGGTTGCTGCTGGAGCAACTGGAATCGGTAGCCCTGGAGCCAGGCTTTACACGATGCGTGTTACTGAGTCTTCAGGTGGTGCATCAGGTTCAGCTACACTTCGTAACACTTTCATGGCGTCTCCTTTCGTTGGTACTGACTTCACCAATGCTACAACTAAGATGCTCCATTACAAGTTGTTCCGTCAGGCTACGAATACTTATGTTTTCTGTGGCATGTCCAGGTCTAATAAGACTTTATACTTCCACCAGGGAACTTTCAATGCCGGCACCTGGAACAGCACGATCAGCGAGCAGACTACGACCTGGTCTAACAAGACTTGGATCGGCATGGGTATCAGTTACGGAATCAATGCCGGAACTGTAGGCCTCGGTCCTACCTTCTACGTGAGGGATAATCTGGGTGTCGTCTGGATCAAGTCCTTCTGGTTGAGTTCTACGAGCTCATTCGGATGGGCTGGTGGTGAAGGTCGAACCTTCCCGAATACCAGTACACAGACTGTTTCGACGATCTCGGATAACTCTGTTTCGTTCCCCTCGGTTACCGATCAGGACATCGTTCAGATCGTTCAAGACTCGATTACAGGTAGTTGCACTACCTACGACTCCTATGTTGGCTTCCCCGCGACGATGCCTGGTGGCAACACTGGTATTCTCTCGCTGACGCCAGCATCTGGGGAGATCAACGTTGACAGCCTGCCTTCGGTGGTGGCGCAGGTTGATACGGATCTGAAGTATGCACAAGGTCCATATCAGGTTGACTGGCAGGTAGCGTCGGACGCAGGTTTCACTACCAGTGTTCAGACATTCCGCCTCCCCCTGGCCTCTGCGGTCTATGTGAACGGCACTGACACTCCTGGTGTCTCGGTCAACATCGCAAGTCACTTCGCTCCAAGTCTTTCTAAGCAGGTTTGGTTCTATCGAGCACGACTCGTAGACCAGTGGAACAACCTGGGTAGCTGGTTCAACGGAGGAAGCTTCACTGTTGGTCACCCTCCTACAGCTGTTCCGACATCTCCGTTATCAGGTGGCATCTATGCCTGGAACGGTGGCTCGATGACTTTCATGTGGAACTTTACCGATCCTTCTGTAGGTGATGTGCAGACAGCTTATCAGGTTCAGATTTTGGATTTGACTGGTACTGTTCTCACAGACACAGGAAAGGTTCTCTCGAGCGCAAAATCCTTCACCACCACCCTGGCTGGGGCATTGAAGGACACCCAGCTTCGTTGGCAGGTAAAGTTGTGGGATTCGCAAGATACTGCAGGTATCTATTCGACTCCTCAGCAGTTCATGTCGACTGATCCTCCAGTTGTGCCTGTTTCTGTTCCTGCATCGGGAGCAGTCATTACTACTGGTGTTCCAACCTATACGTTCACTCCGACTACAGGTGGATCGCCGGTAAGGCGGATTGCTGGATACCAGATCGTTCTTACTTCAGCGGCCGATACTGTCTATACCTCTCCGATGATATCTGTTGATCTTGCGTCTGGAACTGTCATTAACTACAAGCAGGCAAGGAATATTCTCAAGAACAACAAGAACTATACCTTGCAGGTCTTCGTGATCGATAATGCTGGGTTAGTAGGTGCAAGCGCTCCCATTCCGTTCTCTACAGCTTGGAGCGTTCCTGCTACGCCATCTAGTGTGACGGCTGACGTTTCAGGCTATGACGTCGAAGGCGTCGGTTACAACCTCGTGCAATGGGCTGATACTGGACGAGACGCAGCCTTTACCCACTGGACTGTGTATCGACAAGATGATCTGATCGACCCCAACACTGGATCGGTGCTTGTCACTGGCACTCCCCAGCCAATCTACGATGATTACGATACTGGTTCGGGATATGCCTATAAGGATTACGTCGCTCCTGCGAACCAGTATCAGTGTACTTATTTCGTTACTCAGTGGTCTAATGTGGCAGGCCAGGATATCGAAAGCAACATGGGCTCATCTGCTGTTGTGAAGCCGGTCTGTCAAGCGTACTGGCTGATCAATCAGTCCCAGGATACGAATACAGCAGACACAATGCGCTTGGGTATCGTAACTGATGACTCCTATACAGAGGAGCAGGAAGAGGCTGAGTTCAACGTCATTGGTCGAGGTCGTGTTGTTAACAGTGGACAGTACCTTGGGCCGAAGGGTAGTCTTACTGCAAGACTTCGTAATACTGGCACGCTGACCGCTCGTCAGAAGCGCCTGCTCATCATGTCGATTATCCAGGAGACTGGATCGTTGCAGTTGCGTAACCCGTTCGGTGATATCTGGCAAGTCAATGTGAGTAATATCGGTGTGACTCGCATTGCTGGCGTAGGTGCGCAAGAGTTCTGTGATGTGACACTTCCTTACTCCGAGGTGAGCTAATGCCGATCGTTGACATTCAGCCTTACCAGCCCGATGATCTTGAGCCGCCGTACGAGGTTCGCAAGGTTATCGAGTCAGGTCGTGTTGAGATCACTCGTCGTGCAGAGTTCTACGAAGCTGACGCAATTACTCGGTGGTATCCAGACCCGAACAATCCTGACGTTCAGCGCCTCATCGACGGTAGCGTCACTGTTGATTACAATTCTGACGAGCGTAGGAAGCTGGATATTACCTTCGACAACATCGATAAGCTTCTCAGGCCGAATCCCAATGGAGGCTTGTGGTATGACAAGGTAATCAAGGTCTTCCGTGGCGTGAAGTATGACACCCATGATGTCTCGCCTCACTACGCGATCATTGAGTCCGAAGCGTCAGATATCCCAGCAGCAATGGCATACGCTGCCTTGATTGGTTCTACAGGATTTCGTGAGCCGCCTGATCTTCAACTCGGTGTGACTGATGCTGCTGCTCTTCAAGAGTACTCTTGGATTGTGTCTGCACTTTCTACTTCAGCCACGGCTGCAGCTGCTACACTCAATACGCTCTGGGGTAAAGGTAAGAACATCATTACTTTCGGTGTAGGTAATGGTGCTGGTCAACTTCCTCACTACAGTTCATATCTTGCACCAGCCTCGCTGAGTTTCGGAATCGCCAAGCCGACGAACGACGCGCCTACTTCAGATGTTTTCGCGGGAGGGGTGTCGGAGTCGGAGGGCACCGTCACGGGGGTGACGCCCACAGGGGCTGCGGCGGGCACCCTGCCGCTCGCTGTATGGTCGAACGGGGGATCGGCCAATATCGTTACAGCGGCTATGCGACGCAACGCTAATGGTGCTGTGTGGATCGACATACACCTTCCGAACTTGAATGGATCACTGGCGAAAAAGTTCCTTAAGGCTGCGCTTAGTTTCGTGTGGAATTACTACGGAACAGGCACGTGGGAAGCTCAACTTGGCGAGTTTTACATCGACAACATCTCGGAAGCTAACTTCCCTGACGAGCTCAAGGTGGTGGCAAGAGATGCCACCAAGAAGATGATGAACAGTAAACTTGCTCGTACTGCTAGCTTCACTGTTGGCACGGTGTTGCAAGACTTCGTGACTGGACAGGCTGCTCTGGCTGGCATTCCTGTCTCCAAGATGCGATTCAATATGGCGGGCGAGACTCTCACTACTGAGTTGTCATTCGACAAGGGCACCTCAAGATGGGACATGATTAAGGGGGCACTCGGAAGTTTTAATTACGAATTCTTCTTTGACGGTCGAGGGTACTTCGTAATCCGCCCTTTCAACGATCCCACTCTTTCACCTATCGACTTTAGTTTCGGCACAGGACCAGATGGAAACCTCGTTGACTTTGAGAAGGCTGTCAATGACTCTCGAATCTACAACATCGTCCAGGTCACAGCAGCTCCGTCGGATAATGCTGACATTCCTATCTCGTACTTCGGTGAGGCTCGTAATGACGATCCGAACTCACCTACTAACACTACTCGACTTGGTGAGCGCGTTCTTCCAATTGATGCTCCTTGGCTTAGCACCGACGAGGACTGTGCGGCGCTGGCTGCGGAATACCTCAAGATCAGCGCGCTCGAGTCATATGAACTGAATTTCCACTCGATCTACTATCCGTGGCTAGAGGCTGGAGGTATCATCGAGATCCTTGATCCTGATGCATTCAGTTTTGAGCCGACACGATTTCTCATGGACACTATTGACTATGGACTCGGACTTGGCCCAATGCAGGCCACCGGAAAGAGAGTCACCTTCGTCGGACAGGCAAACTAATGAGCATGACCTTTGATGATGTAAAGACTGCGAGTCGTATGCGCTCGCTCATCGAGCGTATCTCACTCGGCGTCGTGAACCGAGAGCGACCTGACGTTCGCATCGGTCGGGTTCACCACTTCGACTCAGGTTTACAGTATGCTTGGGTCTTGTTTCCTGGTGAGTCGGATGATAGTTTGGTCAAGGTTCGTATTGCTTTAGATCAGACTCCGACTAGAGATATCTTGACATATGGTGACCAAGCTGATGTCGTCCGAGTACTTGGTAAGCCAGGTAATTATTGGATTACAGACTTTGTGAGTGGACTTCCGCAGTCTCCTCACCTCAAGCCCGGCAGTCTCATTCGTTATGGAGGCTTGGGCACTCCTGATGGATTCCTTGCATGTCAGGGTGGCGAAGTTTCGCAGTCGCAGTATCCTGCTTTGTATGCAGCGATCCAGAACAACTACGGTACAGCCTCGGCAGGGAACTTCAAGCTCCCTCTGTTTCATAAGATCTATGACGACGTAGATCAGATTACTTCTGGACTGTTTACTGCCGCATCTGGCTGGACGCAGAATGCTGTAAGCCTGCGTATTCGTAACAGTATGGTCTATCTTCAATGCACTGTTACGTCTAATAGTCTGATTACACTGAACAACGTAGATCACACTAATCAGACTGTACTGAACTCTGGAGTTACCTTTCAGAATCTTTATGCACCAGATCTTACAGTATCTGGTGGACCACAAGGTAACATGCGAGCAGCAGTCATGCTACTGGACGGAACTGTTCAATTGACAGCTGGTGTTGTATCTGCTGGCTCTACTCTTAAGGCAGATATTGCTGCAGGTGAGCAATTTGTACTGAACTTTTTCTACCCCGTCCCTGATGATGTTGCAGGCCTGATGGGCGAGCGAATGATTATCAAGACCTAGTGGTGCTTGCAAGACTGCGGGTACACGAGTAAGCTTCCTGTACTTGATCCGACAAGAAGGAGTTCTTGATGAACAGTCCTACAATCTTCGGACGAGAGCCAGCGTTTTATGTTGGTCTGACGGAGGCTGCACTTGCAATCGCCCTCTCGTTCCACTTCCTCGGCCTCACCATGGATACCGAGGGCGTCATCATGGCAGTTGTTGTTGCCCTCCTGGGCTTCTACACGGCCTGGGTGACTCACCAGACGCTGCTCGGTGTTGGTACAGGCCTCGCTAAGGCCCTCATGGCTTTGTTCGTGACCTTCCATATGCATCTGACAGATACGCAGCAGACTGCAATCATCGCAGGTGTCGTGTTCATCCTCGGCGCCTTCCAGCGCACGCAGGCTTCACCGGTGGCAAGCAAGGCTGAGCGCAACTTGAACCCGGCTGCAGACTCATGAATGGGTCCGAGGGTATCAACGAGGTTCCCGAGGTCACCGAAGCTGTCGACGAGGAAGAAGTCGCACCTGAGGATGTGACTGATCTCGTCGAGAACCACGAGCATGGTGACTTCCCTGACCCTTGGGCTGAGTCTGACGTGGTGCAAGACCCTGAGGCGGTGGACGATGCCGACTAAGCTCGCTCCTCGGAACACCCATGAGACGATGGTCTGGGAACGGCAGCAGCGGATCTCTGGCGCACGCTATCCCGGCCAATGTCTGATCCTGCAGCGTTCTGCACGCGGCATCCCGCCACTGGCACCGACGGCCTACAGTGCTTCACTCATGGTGCCAGACTCCGAACGAGTGCGAGCAGTTACTCGCCTCAGGCAAGGCATGATCGGGTTCAGTAAGGGAGCTAACCCTGCTGGACACATCTTCCTCATCCTGGGTCGACGGAAGGGCTTCGAGCTCGATGATCCAGATGGGGTCATCACTGAGAGCAACGATGTCGTACCTGGCCAGTTGGGTCGCATCGGCATCGTTCCCCTGTCGTTCTACCATGACGTCTGGGGGCATCACTTCCAATTCGGTGCAACGTGGCTCAACGGCTACGACTTCGCAGACTTCAACAAGCCTCCGAAGGCAGTTCATCCGAAGTTGGGAGACAACTACAGACACGCGATCTCCGACGTCAAGAAGGCGCTCGCGATGCACAAGGGCAAGGACAAGAAGTTGGATGCCGCGTTGGAGCGCGACATCGAGCGGATGACTCGCAAGCTCAAGAAGTACAGCTGAATTTAGCTTAGCCCTCTTGAATTGCACTACGTCGGGAATGGGGACTGATGAAGGAATGGCAGTTCAATGTCGCCTTCATCGTCGCCATTCTTGGCGCTGTTGTAATGTTGTTTGCTGATCCCTTGAGAATCAACATCAGTCCAGGTGTTATCACGATCTACGCTGGTTTGTTGGCGTTCATCTACCAGTCGCGTGATAAAGGGAACGATGATGACGAGCAGCCCAAGGGTGGCGCTCGAAAGAGGGAGAAGTGATGTTCCTTGAACACGTAGAGACATGGCTCCCAAGTAGTGACAACTTGTTCTTCCTGTTCTTGGGGATGGCTATAGGATACGTAGCAGGATGCATAAGGCGAACCATGATCTATGCGCGAAAGGTGAAGCATGAAGTGCATGAGATCCATGTAGAGTTGCAGCGACTTGAAGGCAAGATTGATGGTCATCATCCACCAGGAGAGAGCAAATGAGATTCAATAACAAGGGATCTGTAATCATCTGGGCTCTGCTGGCGATGATCTTCCTGGCGTCGTTCATCTCAACGCTCGTGACCAACAGCAAGTTGCAAGATACCCAGGATGCGATGCTGGTTCAGGCACACCGCTCGGATATCGAGCGTCGTTGTACCACAGACTTCCTTGGTAAAGCGTTCGAGGTACTCAATCAGCGTACGAGTGTTACGCCTGAATTAAATCAGTCTGATTCTGACAAGGTAATGGCTGAAGGAAAGTTGTTTGGATTCCTGGTCAAGCTTCAGACATCTGATTCAGCTACTAGAGGATCACAAGAGACTATCAACAAGTTCAATCGCCTTGTCAGGCAGTACTTCCACAGCATCCAGCGCTACTTGACTGTGCTTGGTCGCACGAACATCAATCAGGTTGTCAACCCGATTCCGACCCGGAAAGCCTACGAGGCCTGCCTCAATCAAGACTAGGCGGCTCAGGCAAGTCCGGCCCCGGTGCGATGCCGGGGTTTCCGCACATCTGTACGGCTAGTAGATAGAGCGCTTGGGGAGCAGTGAAGCCAGCCGCTATATTTGACTCGTAGACGTGACGGAACTCCATGGCGATGCCTTCTGCTCGTCCAATGGGGTCTTGAGGTAATCCCTCACCGGATGCCACGCGGGTCCACCGAATCCGCACCCAGGGTAAAATCTAGTGGCAACTCAGCCTTCGGCTCTCCATGGCACTCTTCGCAGTTACAGTGCGCGATGTGCTGGTCTGTAAGACCAACAGTGATGACGCCGCAGTGGTGACCACAGTCAGGACCGAGAACACCAGTGTCGTCAGGTTTCTCCATGTGCGGCTTCTCATGCTGTGCCATATCAGAACACCTTCTTCTTCGGTTTGACGAACACCTTGAGGTTTCCATTCCCCTTGGTGATGAGTTTCTTGAGAGCAGTGCGGATTTCTTCGTCGACAGACTGATCAGCGATGATCTTGTCGAGGCTACCAAGGGTCATGTTGCCCATCTGTGCGAACAGTTCAGGCCCCATGATCTCGGCTGCTCGTTGAGCATCGAACTCCCGACGCGCCGATGTCATGCCGATCTCTACCTCTAGCGCACCATCACCGGTCTCCCATTGAAGAATCTCCGCCTTCGCGGCGTGACGCATTAGGTTATCTTCGAGGGTGTCTAAGATTGACTTCTCGGCCTTGATCTTGCTTGACAGATCAGCATGCAACTGAGCTTGTTCGTCAAGACTGAGACTCATGATCCCGCCAGCGTCAACGTTCCGCTGGAACAAGCCGCAAGTGAACTTCTTTACACAGTAACTGCATTCAGGATTCAGCGTCGGCTTGACGGCAGACTCAGGCATGTTGACGATGCGTTGAGTCTCTTCGCAGAGGAATCGCCAGAAGGCAATATTGTCGTCTCGTATGAATGTCAATCCTACGGGCTGATGACGAAGTAGATCGAAGACAACCTGAATTTTCTGCGCCTCAGGATGCTTGATCTGAATAGCCAGAGCATAAGCCCGAGCCTGAAGCTTCGCGGCGAGGTCTTCAGGTTGGATGGGTGCGCGGACTGTCTTGTAATCGACTACGCGCCACTCGACATCGTTGAGCTGATCTACCCTGTCCATGATGTAATTGAAGGGGATCTTGTGTTCTGTGCCATCAGGGTGATTGTACGGAACCTGGATGGTCTCCTTGAGCTCGCAAGATTCGACAGTGAAGTCGTCGAACGAAGTTCGTTGGAACCAGTCCATAGCCAGCTTGAAACCATCCTTGAATTCAGAAGTTTCCATGTCTGCTGAGCCGAAGGTCTCTACGTAACTCATCTGATAGAACGTGATGAGCAGTTCCTTCTGCTTGACGCGATCGAGGTCAGCGTGCGTCTTGTCGAGGTAGACAGCCTTGACAAACTTCTCTAGAGCGCCGTGAACCGAAGTGCCGACATCGGCTGCTGTATTAGAGAAGCCTGGCGCTCGATTGAGATACTCAGCCTTCCAGCGATCCATGCACAGCGATGCGACCTGGAGACTAGTAGCCGAGAGAGTCTTGGGGATCACTTTTCTGTGAACTTCTTCTGTGCAGTTTCCTTATCCCCGATCATGAAGATGGAGTAAGGATCTTCGCCTTCGGAGTGGTGAGGCGCAAAGATACGTTCACCGGCGATGCGGAAGAACTCACAAGCTTCGTGGATCTCGACTTCAAGCAGACGATCCAAGAGCCACCGAGTCCAGGCGGTCCGATTGTACGCGGCAGGCGGCACCGGAAAGAGGTGATTGACCCTGTAGTCGGGCGTGAGGTTCTGAAGATCAGGGTCATAGGAGTTGGTTGTCAGAGTAGTGACGATGAACGTCAGACCCTTCGATCCCTGGCCGCGATCCTTATATCGCAGAACATAGTTCCACCCTGGCTTGTACTCAAGGTTGTCAACCAGCTCTTCGAGGATGGTCGGCCAGGGTGATTCTTGAACAGCGATCTTCTCACTCACTTGATGTACCTCTTATTCATAAGGCCGATCTCCGGTGTCCACATTCCAGCACAAGCAGGTATGTTTTCGAGAGGTGTGTCAACAGCAAGTACTAGTGTGCATTTCGGACACTGATAAAGATCAGGAGCTGCAGGTATCTCTACCCAATTATGGGTACGCGCTCGCTTCCAGTCTTCAGGCTGTGTTGACACTACTTCCTCTTCTCGATCTTCCCAGCCCACATACCTTCCCTGGACCGGGTACGCTCTTTGTAATCCTCGCACTGAGCGCGTACGTTACAGCTAATGCAAATGAGTTGTCCTTCGTCTAACGGTTGACCCTTCTCTGGAAACCAAGGGTCTTTCGCGTCAGGGTCTAGGCGCTTGTTGGGGGCTTTGCCGCGACAGGCGGCGTGGGCTTTCCAGGGCTCGTCTTCGAAGATGAACTTTGCGAGGAGTCCTCTGGACTTTGCTCCGTTGTCTTCGGAGGTTGAGGCTCGTCCTCGTTCGACTCGCTGTCCTTCCCACTCGCCCTGACCGCAGCCTCGAGCTTCTCCGTCGGGAGAACTTGATCTGGGAGGGCAGGGGTCTCCGATTGCACCTGCACAGCGCTCTGCTGGGACTCCGAGGAGGTCACAGATTCCTGTGCAGATGAGTCTTTTGGGGCCGGCGTCAGAACTTCCTCCACCTCCTCTTCATCCGACTCCTTGATGTGCGGCGAAAGGTCCTTAAAGTTCGGACCAGGTTGAGAGAACTTCATGAACGGAGTCAAGACTCTGGGCTGTGCTTCTTCCTCAGGCATGAGGTGGATTCTCCTAGCGGTCGGGTCTGTGTGGGGCGACCATACGTCCCCGGTGTTTGACATGCAAGCCCTTCATACGATAACGGCGTGTCGGTCCATCTGGTCTAGCCGAAGTCCAGACCTTGTGGCATCGTATCGAGTCGCGCTTTAGCTGTCGCCGCACGATCAGGGTCGAGTTCGATACAGACTGCGTTACGCCCTGTGTTTCGCGCAGCCAGTGCCAGGGAACCTGATCCGCCGAAGGGGTCAACGAGGAAGTCACCCGGAACAGTGGACTGCTTGATGAGCAACTCCAGTAGCCACTGAGGCTTCTCGTGCGGATGGATCAACTTGTCGGGTCTTATCTGCGGGCCACGGATAACAGAGTTACGTCGCACTCCAGTCTTCTCGCGACGGCCCTTCTGGAAGAAGAAGATGAACTCCATGCCCATCCCCCATGGACACTCTAAGTCTCCCATACCTGGACCTTCTTTCTCCCAGAACAGGATGGCTTTGCGCTTGAAGTTGTGGTGACTCATGAAGTCATCCAGCATAACCATCCACTCCTTGACTACCTGCCAGGAGGTGAAAACGTAGACATCACAGTTGTCTACAGTCTTAGGCAGTAATTCGTTCATCACTAACTGGAAGATTGCGATGGCCTGCTCGGGAGTCTCGTCGTTGAGAATCTTGGTAGCGTGAGACTTGCCGACATCGGTTACAGCCATGTTGGACTGATTGTCAACTCCGAAAGGTGGGTCTGTGATGATGCAGTCAACCCACTTAAAGCGCTTTGAGAGCTCGCTCGAGTCGCCTTCCCAGATCTGATGCACGGCGGGCATGGTCGATGTCGGCTTCGTCGGCAAGGTACAACTCCGTCTCTGTCAGTGTGTCGAGTGCAAGCTGAATTAAGCCCAGAACATTATAACGCTTTCTGGGGAATCCTTCAACAGTTCTCTGCAGCATGGTGATGCCATTAGCGCCATCGAATAAAGCAATCTGGATTGAGTAGTCGCCAAACTTCCCATCGGAGTATGTCTGGACACACTCCATCTGCATGCGAGCGATCTGCATGCAAGAAGTGTTGATGACTACTTCGATCATACGTGATATACTGTCCCAGGATTTATGGACTTGAAAGAGACTGACCAAATAGCACCAGTGATCGTATCAACGTGAGTATCGTGTGTTCCTACTGAGGATAGGATGCGACAAGTATTAGGACCGTTGACTGCGCCACAGATTGAAATAGGCAATGTTGGATTCCACATGACCATTCCGGACGGAGGCGAAGGTGCAATAGGAGATGGAATCAAACCTGGTATAGTAGATATAGGCTGAGATTGAAGTTGAGTAGCCTGTGTACCCAGAGCGCTATCGCATTGATGCTCTGCGCCTTGCCATCCGCAGAGGGGGCATCTGAAGACCATGCCTGTCACATGCGCCTCTGAGTTAACCTGCACCATGTCCATGAAGACTGTGGCCTCGGTGACTCGTTGCGCTTCGATGTGCAAGTCAATGCCGGTGACCTGCTCGATGATCTTTCCTTCGTCATCGAGCACGACTGTTCCGGTGCCTCCGAATCCATCGGAGTGTACTGTGATCTTACGCATCAAAGACCTCACGCCTGATCCTCAGAACCCAGTACCCATCTGGACGCTGAACCCACTCGCCAGCGTTGATACTGGCGCCCTCGGGATTCTCGACCTCTACGAACCTTCCAGCTTCGTGAGACGGCGGGCCGTCGAAGACGATGTCGATGAACTTATCCATTGTCTGGTCCCATCCAAGTGTTATCGAAGATAGTTGGCATATCTACACGGTCGATCTGCTCCCAGACGTAATCAGGAATCTCGCTGGGATCATGCCCCTCCCAGAGTTCTGCCTTGATGACGATGCATGGGTCTGCCGTTGCAGACTGCTCGATGATGACAGACCTGACTTCGCGGACGTCTCTGTCGTTGTCGAACAGGACTCCCTGAAGTGCATCTTCGAGAGCCTTCTGAAGATTAGTCACATCAGCTTGATGTTTCTTGCCATCTTGATGCTCGTCAAGTCTGCGCCAGAAGTAGAAGGTGAGACTGTACAAAGAGTTCTTGGAAAGCATCTCGATCTCAGAGAGCGCCTCACGAACAGCCTCCTGGTAATCACGGAGCTGGTTATTGCGTCCGACATAAGGATAATACTTTCCACCCTTTTTGCCGACTCCGAGAGGCCCGATCGCCCAAGGATCAGGGTTCACGGCCAGGACAAACCAGTGCATCAGGACTCCTAGAGAGCGTCTGGGATGGTGCGATCATGCTCTATGGCATGGCCGCGGTCTGCGGTACGCCAGTCAGGCCAGGTTCGCGCCTCGTTGCGGTACTGCTTGAGCTCTAGGCGTTCCAAAATAAGTTGAGAAGGAGTGCCGGTACGCCAGGCTCCGTCGAAGCCAAGGATGATGATGTCAACCCACTCGTCAACATCTTTGTAGTCGGACTTCTTGACCTCTTCGATTTCCTTCTCGATATGGTCGACGACGCCTGGCCGGATGCCGGGACCGAAAGTCTTTTCAGACCACGCTCGCTGACGATCCAGGCGAGCCACACTGAAAGCCGCTTCGTGTTCTCCCCAGATCTGAAGACCCGCAGCCTTTGCGGCAGCCAACTCTGCGGTTGAACCAGTGGACTTAGCGAAGCCAGTAAGTAAGTAGATCGCGTCACACGAGAGCAGTGCAATGAGATCGTTGCGCATATAGCAAGGCGCATTGTGAAGCGTCTTGCCTTCTGCATTCTCTCCGCCAGGAGGTCCGGGGGGGCAGTCCTCGCCGGGATGCTCTACTGGCGCAACATCGTGAGGATTGACGACTTCGTAACCCTCTTCCTCAAGTCTTGCTTGAGCAGCGCGAAAAGCTGCGATGTTGCCGTTGGGATAGCCCGCGATGGGACCTGCTACGTATACTCTGAAAGGTTGGAGGCTCATATTTCCACCGTTCTAGGGTCGCTGGATGGTCGGATGGGGTGATGACACGTCGGAGGGTTCAGCGGCGCTTGGTGCGTCGTTTTTGTGCGCTACGCAGGCCGCTAGGGGTACGGTGCGACCACGCGGCCTTGGTGAGAATGCGATGTGCGTCCGCGCTGGATACTCCGATGTCTGCATGGCGAGTACTAATACCGTTACATTGAGAAGTCTGCGAGGAAGCATCATAGTGATTGAAACAGTTAGTACACCAGACGAGTCTCATCTCTTGATCTCCGATCCACCCATAACACAGCCGAAACCGACTAGGATTATCAGAATGATAAGACTCACCTGCCACCAGGCGAACGGACCACCGAACGCAAGCAGAAGAAGTGAGCCTACAATGATCAGTACACCGAGGATCATCAGCGCTATTCCCCCTGGAGTAATGACAAACATTATGAATCAGCCGTCCTTTCGAGATTGCGTGGCATGATGAGAACTTCGTAGCCTGATCCGCCATCGATTCTGACTGGCTTCATCGGCATACCTTGATGGTAGTAGATGGTGACATCATCGTTTGGAGCAGCACGAAGAGCAGACGTCAGGTTCTCAGGGGTGAAGCCGATGTAATGCCGATCATGAGTAGCTTGACCTCCGATCTCCATGACGTTGCCAAGAAGACCCATCTCCTGATCCTCCATGAGGATTGCAAGCTCTTCGCAGCCAATAATGACCTTGAGAAGTGGAGTCCTGTCACGAGCACCAATGACCATAGCCTGCTCGATCATATCGAGAAGATAATCCTTCTTGACCATGATGACCGCGGTCTCATCACGCTTGTATACCCGTTGTAAGTTCGGGTAGTCCTGAGCATAGATTACAGCCCTGACCTGAGTAGCTTCGTCAGGCATGACCAAGATCTGTCCGTCCTCCTGGCCGATCTTTACTTCGCCGAGGGACTTCATCAGCGGAGTGAAGGTAGCGGCTGGAATGGTGACCGGCTCATAGAGCTGAGGAATCTCACAAGGCGTGATTGCTACACGGAACTGGTCGGTGGCGCCTGCGATTGCACCGTCGAGATGGATGCCACTGACAGGTGGAGGCTGCGTCTTCGATGCTGCCCACTGGACCTGCTGGAGTCGACCTCCAAAGTCAGATACTGGAGATAGCATCGCTGGATCGAAGGCTTCCCACTTGGGGTAGTAGGTGTGATCCATCAGACGCAGATTGGCTCGCATCCTGCCAGTAGCGAGTTTGATCTGTGCTGCGTCGTTCTCGAAGGCGATCGTTGCTCCTGAAGTGATTGGAAGCTTAGAGCAGATACCGTCGAGTAACAAGTTCGGGATGAGCCAGTTGACTGACTCGCCAATGATTTCAACTACGTCTACTACCTCCATATAGAAGACTTCGGTGTTCGTTGACTTCACCATAACCTGACCATTCGTCGCATCGACTTGGACCAGAATTCCGGCTGCACGATCAAAGGCCGAGCCCTTGGTGGGAGCGATACGCGCAGCTTTGCCGATCACGTCACGGATCGTGGCATTCTCGAAAGTTACTTTGGTCACAGATGCTCCGTAAAGAGGAAGTTGTCGAGGTACGCTCGGTACTCAGTGATGGAGGCGTCGATGTCTTCGAGCACTCGATGCTTGGCATCAGCCTTAGTGCCGATGATCGGCAGCAGATTCTGATACAGCTCTGGGTTATGACGCTTACACAACTCCTTGAGCGTGCTCATGTCGATATTGCGATAACCCAGGCGCTCGTTGAACTTTGGAAAGTGAACGATCACGAAGGGTCGGTCCAGAGACCCAATCGAGTTACCCACCATCGGTAGGTTAGCGGGAGCATCATGCAGATTCATCCACTCGCAGATGAGATCGTCGGTCTTGTAGATCGGCGCGTAGTCGTGAAGTTCACGTTCGCCAAGATCCTTCCATAGACCTGAGTCCCTATGCATTGGACCGACGACAGGGTGCTGGACAGCGAGCATCACTTTGTGCTTGAAGGAGATTGTGTCATCGTGAACAAGCCACTTGTTCTGAGCAATCACGAACCCTTGATCGTCAGTGAGTTTGATGCCCACTTCGAGAGGAACTTCCTCGTTGGCATCGAGGCCGGTAGTCTCTAAGTCTACCCAGCACATCGTAATACGGTCGTTAGCCATGCCGCTCCTCCAAGAAGTTTTTGAGGTCTTGTTCACTGATGATGTAGGCGCGACCTCGCTTTTTGCCCACTAGCTTGCCAGCCTTGATCCACTCGCGGACGGTCCAGATAGTGACTTGAGTTATGGCAGCCACCTCGTCTACTGTGTAGACTTTCCCCACGCTTGACTTCATTTCTCAATCCTATTCATGTACGAGTGCCATCGGTTCTCTAGATCAACTTCTGACTGAGCAATGGCTATCCAGTTTTCTCCAAGTAAATTATAGTGATTCACACAGGCCCAGATCTTGAACCTGCCAGACCGTAATCCATCTGTGTAACTAGTGAGATAAATCTCCCACTGACCTGTCGTCCAATTTCCTACAGGTGTTTTGCTGTCGTTATGGTCATACGAAGCTGAAACATACTGTGGTTCTTGAAGAGGGTTCTGTGGCCAGATAACTGCGTCTGTGTGATGATGAGCACAGACCCAGCAATCAACCGCACTGACCCTATTCTCTGATACAAGGTCCATCACTTATTCCGCAAAGCTTGCAGCAGCTTCAGCTTAAAGTCTGCATCGTTGACAATGGTTCCAAATAGCTTTGACTTCGTGCGAAGAATGTACTCTACACGAGTCTCAACCGTTCCCTTCATGTGATACTCAAGAATCTGTACCGGTTGAGTCTCAGACTGTCCGATGCGATGAAGACGGTCTACAGCCTGCTGGTTCATGCCCGGAGTCCAGAGTTTGTCGAGAAACATTCCATGCTGTGCAGCAGTCATGTTCAGCCCAACACCAGCGACCTGGAGCATACAGACTAGCACTCCATGCGTCATAGCACGAGACCAGTTATTCACATGCATCTGGCGCTCGTGTTGAGGTACGTCACCATTCAACTCCCAGATCTCGATGCTAGGAGCGATCTTATCAAGCCTCTCGCAGAACGCTTCTTGTACGTCACGGAACTGAGTGAACACAACCAGCTTGCCAGTCTTGGTAATCTCCAGTGCATCCTCGATGGCCTGATCGAGTTTTGCTGAGTCATCAACACCTGTGAACGGAAGCGTTGTGCCACAGATCTGCTTGAGGCGAAGTAACTTAGTAAGTGCATTCTCGATCTCACTTGGATCAGACAAACCGACCATCTGTACTTCGAGTTCTTGCTCGGCCTTGTCGTAGAGCTTCTTCTGACCTTCAGACAATTCCAGCTTCTTGACGATGTACTGAACTTCTGGGAGATCGAGAACGTCCTTCTTGAGGCGTCGAATCATCACCCGATTGAGTTTCTCTTGAAGCTCCTTCTCATTCTTGACTCCGATGATCTGCTTGTTTTGCCAGCCACCAAACACACAATAGCGATTCTTGAATGTCCAGTACTTGGGGTATCCCACAGGGTCGATGACGTGCAGAATCCCCCACAACTCGTGTACATTGTTGAGCATCGGAGTACCAGTCAGCATGAAGTACCGATTGGCGCGGAGTTTGTGCGATGCCTTGGTGCGCTTGGCTTGGGGATTCTTGAGGTAGTGTGCTTCATCGAAGACGACGATGTGAAACCCTATGCGATTGAGGGTTGTCAGGTGTTTTTCGATCTGTTCATAGTTAGCGATAAGAGCCCTGGGGCCTGTCATGGCTGCGAACTCGTTGAGTTGCTGTTCACGCTTAGCGGGGGGAAGAGGGCGCATACGCTCAGGATTCTTTGTGTCCTGAGTTTGACCAAAAATCATATGAGGGATGCCAGTAAACTTGTCAAACTCATCAGACCAGTTACTCTTGAGCGTAATAGGGCAGACAATGAGAATCTTGTCGGCCCAGCCTCGGCAGATATCCCCGGCTGCGACCACCAGGGACTGCAGAGACTTTCCGAGACCCATGTCGTCAGCACATAGAAAGTTTCTCATCTGCATCATCTGACGAATGCCGACAATCTGGTGCTCGTAGAACTGTACCTCGTCCTTGATCCACGGCTCCATTGACTTCCGAATGCCGTCACGTACTTGGTCGGACAATGGGAATCACCGCCTCAAACTCAGCCTCGAAGAAGTACGGCATCGGCACGAAGGCTTCCGAGTCCATTCCCTTGCGAGTAATGAACTTAGGAGGAGTGCTGGGGAACCAGATGCTGACGATACGGAAGTAGTCCAGCGCTTCAGTATCGGTCATCGGCACAGAAGTTGTGTGCAGCTCTTCGTAGTTTTCATCGAGATAGCAGTAGGCACGCGCTTCACGCTTGACCCACAACGAGGGATCATTGGAGTCGCGGCACTCCAACTCGTGAGGTTCACCCTGCGGACGGTGGCAGTACTCGCACCAGCGAGGAAGCGGCACGACTTCGAACTTAGCGCGGGCCGTCTCAGTAACAGGATCGTCTTCGTCCATAGAGTCTAAGAACTCGACCATCTTCCGATAGTCACCCCAGGTGTACCCCTCACGGATCAGATCCGTGTCCTTTGGCTGATACTCGACGTAGCTCATTAGTACATCGACTCCCAAGGCGCAGGTGACCACATAGAGATAGGTGGACCTGGATTCTCAAGTTCCTCCACCTGACGGCGAGCATCCTCTTCCATAGCTCGCATGTGCTCGTCGCTCTCCATGCACTCTTCGCTGCATGTGTGGTCATGAACAGTCTCGAACCCAGGCAGTTTCTCTTGGTCTACAGCCTCACCGTCGATGAGTTTCTGAACGCAGGCGCGATGAGCAAGGCGTCCAGTCTGTGTACGAAGAACTGGTCCCTGCAACTTAGGACCATGTACCCAGGACGTGACCTCTCGGTACACAGCCTCAGGATCATCTAGCTCTTCTGGGGTGATGGGGTTGCCGCATCCGAGCGCACATGAGGACATGAGCAAACCCTCCCTTCGAATCCTACGCTGTGACGCTTCAGGTCGATGCACTCGTTACAGAGCTTACGTCTGCAACGGGTACATCGCCACGGAACTAGCTTGACCTTTGTTCCAGGCGTGCCGTTCTTCATCCCCACTTCTCCTGCTGTTGACAACCCTCGCAGCCCTTGACGCCAGGAGGCTTGAGCATACGATCTCGCAGACTGACGTAGGTGGTCTGACAGCCTTTGCACTGAACGTAAGCCAGTCTCTCAGCGTCATGAATATAGTCAAAGACAGCGATCAAGTTGTACTTAACCAGTAGCTCATCCCAGCGATCGCTCTTAATCTCTACCACCTCGTTGTCCGGAGTAGAGATAAGTTGCTTGTTGAGCTCAGGTGGAATCTCCACGTCTTCGATGGGCCGACCCTTCAGGGCGGTGTCCTCGTTCGGCATCACAGGAGAACCAGGGCGAGTGACCTCTGGAAGTTGAAGAGACTTGGTGGGGTCGTGGTCGAGACCACAGGGACACACGTCGTACTTGATGTGGAGAAGCTGTGTAATCTGGCCGCGGAAGTATCCACCGTCGTACTCGGGGTGAACCATCACTGCAGAGACGAGAAGATCAAGCGCTTCCAGCTGATCCTGATTGAGGTCCTCGAGAAGCATGCGAACTGCGTGAGTGTTGTCCTGGGTATGCGCCAGAGTAGTGCGTCGATGCTCCAGAATCTGCTCCTTGAATTCCTCAGGGAAGCCAGGAGGAAACAAGGGCTCTTGGGGATCAAAAGTCATTACTGATTCTCCAATCAGAATAGAGGAGTGCCCCGGTCAGCTTTTCCGGGGGATTATCGCCGACCGGGGCACCCTTCAGCGGTATCAGAACGGCAAGTCTGATCCCGCTGCAGGTTGCGGCTCCTGGGGGGCAGCAGCAACGGGCGTCACTTGCTGAGGTGCCGCAGGTGCCGTCGCCACAGGTGCCGCAGGGGGCTGCGGAGGAGTGACGACAGGCGCTGCTACTGGGGCCGCGACGGGGGCCGCGACAGGAGTAGCAGCAGGAGGCGTGACCGATGCAGCGGGCACAGCCTCCGGTAAAGGAGGTGTGTTGGAGTTGTCAGTCGGAACCGACTCGCCATCAGTCTCTCGCAGCGGAGGACGATGCAAGAAGGTTCGCATGTCCTTAAACTGCTCGCTGAACTCCATCCATCGCTCGCGAGGAGACTCGCCCTCTTGGACGAATGTCGGGATCGAGTAGGTGACTGACCCTCGCTGTTGGGTCTTGAGAGTCCCTTGTGCGATGACGAGGAAGGGCGGCTTGTTGCCCTGGCCGAACGGGGTCAAGAACGACCTGATCGGCTTGATGCTCGACTTCTGGAGCGTGAGGATCGCCGGCGCCCAGGACGACTCGCCAGTGGCGTCGTAGTAGATCGGAAGGGTCCACTGTTCTGAACAGTACGGAGAGTCACTGATTGGATTGCTTCCCCAGTCCTTGAGCTGACAGCCTTCGCATGGAAGCTTGATATTGCCTTCCGTATCAGGCGGATAGTCAGACGGATCGAAGCCTGACAGCTCCCAAGGGAAAGACTTCTTCTCGGGAGCATCGGGGTTTGGGTAGCCGACATTGAAGTCAGCTGACTTGCACATCGGCACGTCGTTGTCCTCGACCTTGTGATGGAACAGCACACGCTGCTTCACCAAGCCGAGAGGAATGAACCGGAGGACTTGGTACTTCTGGCCTCCCAGGTTTTCGGACCACAGACCTTCGGCGTGCTCGATCTTGATACGAGGAAGTACCGCATCGCTCATGGAGAAGTCTTCCATACCCGTGCCGTCGAAGTTCATGTCGGCTGGGTTCGCGGGTACAGCACTCGCCTGCGTGGGTTCTACTGTCATGCGTATTCTCCTGGTTTCTTCGGTTTAGTTGGCTTCTCCACCGCTCGCCGCAGGTCGCCCTGACGTAGCAGCTTCGGTAAGTTTGGCTACTCCATAGAACTGTAGCAGCCCGTTCAGTTCCTCCATCCTTGCTACTCGAACCTTGATCTTGTACTTGGTGTGCTCGATGTCCAGTTCAAGTCCAGATGCTTTGCTGGCAGCGGTGTTACGCTCCTGCTTAAGATCTCTCAGCGTCTGATCCTTATGTAACACCTCTTTAAGGTGGCGAGCAAAAGCAGCCTCGGAATGATCCGCATGCTTACCTCGCTCTTCGATTGCGAGATCCATCTCGTAATCGGAGATCTTCTCGTCGAGAGTACGACGAGTATCAAGAACAGCATCGAGAGCAGTCATCTGCATATCAAGGTCTGCGAGAAAAGCATTCGCTTCCTCGTAGACCTTGTGGACGCCTAATTCTTGCTCGGCGTACTGAACTGCATTCACCGCACCATCCTAACCTATGCGACCCTAGGTGTCAACTTCGGACTATGGGGCACCTCAGTATCGTTTACGTCCGCGATGATCGTAAACAGTGTTCTTTCGAGGCGTCATGCTGTGTGCTTTGATTGGCACTCGTAGATCAAAAGCACTGTGATTCTCCTGCGGAAAGATTGCCTTTCCCATGGCTTGAATCTGTTTACCAAGTGCCTTTAGTACAGGAGTAACTTTTTCGTTGACATCAATGAAGACTGCTATACTTTTACCGTTCTGGCGAGCAGTAGTTTGTAGCACCTTTGAGAACTCAGCTGAAGTCCACCCAAAGAAAACTAGCTCCCGCCGTGACGGCGAGGGATCATAGTCCTCTTCGTACCACTCACGACGATTCATCGCAGGTAATCTCGCTCATAGATCTTGTATCCCTTGAAGCGCATCCACCTCTTGAGGTGCCGTTCGGCTACCCTCCATTCAGGCTTGTCCCCTTCGCGTGCCACGTTTACTGCAACCATCTCATCACGGGTTGGAACTCCGACCGTTCGGCCTTCGTAAAAGATGATACGTTCTTTCACGTACTGCTCTTTGAGCTCTAGAAGGTAAGCGATCTGATCGATCGTATACATAAACTCGCGAAGAGGAAGTTTGACTTTCTCTGTCATATCACTCCTAGAGTTGGACGCCGGGAGGCAGGTCGTGACACCTGCCTCCCGGACTTACCCAACCCCTAGACCCGACAGTCTCGGAGGCGAATACAGACTATCGCATCAGGGGAAGGGCGGTCAAGCATCTCGGTCACTCCTAGGTAGGGGCGTCCTGAGATAGATCAGATATATTTCTGGCAGGGATCAAGTGTTCCCAGGTTCCGTCAGGCCAGACGATGGTATGTGGAGTCAAAGTATGACGGGCGTATCGGATAGTGGCCCAAGTGCCTGAACCCCGAAACACTTCTTCATACTCATGTGGTCCACAGAGCATCCAGTCGACAGCATTGACGATGTGTCTGTTGCGCACGAGTGGTGGATAGATGGGATGAGTAACATCGTGTTGGTTATGCGCTCTGAGTCTCGTATGAAGGTTGCAGGGGTGGCCGTGCGTCTCGATTGTGTAGTTTGGAGACTGCCTAAGGCGCATCACTGACTGGAAGAGCTGATCATCACCTCCAATGCAGTCTCCATCGTGGAACTCGTTGGGGTGATTGTCACGAACGAAGCGACGCATCATCTGCGCCTCCATCTGCATCCACTGCTCAATGGTTAGCCCATGACGAGTCGCAGTTACTCCGACTCTGAAGGGTTGTATGATTGGACTCATCGGAATCCTCTCCTAGCAGCGCTCTCAGCTGAACGCTTGGCTGTTTTAGTGCGCGCCTTGATGCGTAGCAGTTCTTCCCAAGTTCCATCGCCAGTAAACTTCAAGAAGCGATTAGGTTTCTTGGCTTGCTCTGAGTAGCCGATCTTCGTCCACCTGTCCCAGACAGCATTGATCGCCCCGGAAGAAGGGGTTGGAATCTTGTACTTTTCGGCGATCCAACTACCTATCACCTTGGGAGTGAGTGGCTCTTGTTCGATAGCGTGACACGCCTCCCAGACTTGGGATTCTAGACCCCCGCGTGCAGCGCGACCGGTAGGGGTACGACGGGAGGCTAGCATCGCCGCAGCGGGCACCGTAGCACCGTCTACGGGGTGCTCTAGGTCCGGGGGTGTCATCACCCCGTCACCGGTTGCAGCGTCATGGTCCGGCACCGGGTCCGGCACATACGGCATGAGAAACTCACTCAAAGGCGGATCATACTCCGGGTTAGGAATAGGTACGCGCTCTTGTCCTGTCATTGCGAACATCTCATCGACGCGTCGATGGCATTCACAAGGGCACTCTAGCCACATAGGACAAGTCTTGAGCGCATGACCGAGGTCATTCTTCGGCTTAGTACCTTCACACTGTGCAGGCTTCCTAATGTCGTTACAGAATCCTGAGCAGAACTTGTTGCGCCCCTTGAGCCAAGCTCGCTCGTCAGGACTACTCGCCTTCAGAACAGGCATCTGTCTCTTCCTCCACTACGTAACCTTCTGAGTCAATGGGAATGTCGGCCAGGTCTTCATAGCCGATACCGGTGTACTCGATCACACGCTTTATGTTATAGCCCTCTTTGAGCATGATGCGAGCAGTCTGGTAGCTGAATCTCCACTTGCCATCACCAGACTGAGGAAGCTCCTTGGTGTCGATCTCGTGATAGAAAACCTTGTAGGTACGCTCGACCTCGGCGCGTTGGATGTGGGCTACAGCCTGCTTCTTATCACGAGGTACGACAGTGAGAATAACCTCTTCGCTTGACTCGATCGCTTCATCGAAATCCTTCTTGGCGTACTCGTCTTCAATAACCTGCGCTCGTTCTAGAGCTAGTTCTCGCTGACGACGAGCGTGAACAGCGCCAGGCGTCTCACCCATAGCAGGGTTCGCCTTCTGGGCAGCAATGAGTTCATCGAGAGCTTCACGAGCGCGACGAGTCTCTTCCGTCGCCTCTTGATAACGAAGATCACGCTCACGTGCTTCAGCCTTCTTGGTGTGCTTATCCTTGCCATGGCCGCGTGTACCTCTAGCAAGAGCACCGTAGCCACCTCGCTTTGTAGAGGTAGCTCTCTGACCGTGTGCCATTAGTTCAGTGCCTCCTTGAAGGCATATCCATCCTCAAGACGGTCTGGGTGCGGCCAAGCCGTGTTGACGATCTCACCAGTCTTTTGAAGACGCTTCTGCTGCGAAACGCACTTCTCGCCAGGAAGCATATGACACTTACGACAAGCTACCAGCAGCGCAATCTCCCACTGCTCATCTTGATTCTTAGTCTTGATAGCTTCGTAGTCATCGACCTCTTCGCCCTTAGCTTCAGCGAGTTGTTCTTTATATCGAGCCCAGGCTACGACAGCATCTGGATCGCACATATGAACTCTATAGATGTTCTTGAAGACAAGGTTACCCTCGTCGTCAATTACATATCCTTCGCCAGCCAGCTCCATGGGAGGCCTGAAGCGCTCTGGGTCGTCATCGCGCCGAAACCAACGAATGTCTGCACCGCAGTCTTTGTGAATAGTCATGCTCGCTTCTCCAGGTTCCAACCCTCTGCTTCAGAGTCATCACTCCGATGACAGATATCCTGCTCGTCATGCTCTATTGCTTCTGCGACTCCACTTGGAATCGGAAAACCTGTTCCACAGCCTCGACAGAAAAGAAATCCTATCGGCGGCGAACTCAACAACTTGTTAGTCATTAGAAGTCCACCGCCTCGGTCATCGCCTTCACGCCGACAGCCGTGTAGATCTCGGTCGTAGCCACTGAGCTGTGACCAAGCAGGTCTTGCACAACTCTGATGTTGACACCGTTGTTCAGCATGATCGTAGCATAAGTTGCTCGCAGATCATGAGAACTGATTGCACGCTGGAGACCAGCCTTTTTACCAAGACTGGTGATGCACTTACGTGCATATCTGTTATCGTAGTGGATCAGCAGACCATCTCCAACCATCGCATGAGTGAAGGCAGTAGAGATAGCTGACCAGGCACGGGGCGATACTGGTACGATCCTCTCCTTGTCGCCCTTCCCGCGCACACGCAGGGTCATCTCGGCTGGGTTCAGCCATGACGTGCGGAAGGCTAATGCCTCACTGATTCGTAGACCGATGAAGCCACAGGATGCGATCAGTGCTTCTTGCTCGGGATTGCGACATACCCGGAGCAGGCGCTCTAGTCCATCAAGCATCTCAGGAATGGGATGGGGAATCGTCTTAGCTGGAGTCGGTGCCTTGTATTCCGAGAGGTCCGTCTCCCACCCCGCCCACCTAGCGAAGTTTCTCAGGCTTGTCAGGCGACGGCCCGTTGTCTTGGGAGCTGACGTCAGCCTGGTCTTGTTCAGCCACGTCTGAGCACAGGTCTCGTAGATCGTCTCCGGAATCTCCGTGAACTCGTGGAACTTCAGCAGCATCCTCAGGTCCGTGCTGTACGCCTTCGCCGTGTTCTCGGAATGGCCCCTCGCGATACACCAGTTGCGGTGCTGTTCTATAGATTCTGCTGAAAGTGTCGTCACCTTGCTCGAACGCATCTTTCGCCTCCTGGTCGCGTTCTTTACAGATCGGTCGTGCAAGGTTGATAGCGGTCATAAGAAGTTCCTCGATGGCGTCGAGTTCATCCTCAGTACATGCTGTCAGGTTCCAAGTCACTGGCGCTCTGTTTGGGATTGGGTAAACAATCTTGATGTCTTTCACTTCGTCAGGATGGTCAGTATAGTAGTCTGCCCATATCACGAACTGGCCGAAGAAAACTCGACACCAAGCCCATCTGTTTTTACTTAGCTTCCCATGCTCTTGCTTGGGAATGTTCTTGTCATTTCTGCGACCCACTTTATAGGATCGCTTTCTCTCAGGGTCGCTCATGGAAGTTCTGATTCGGAAGGTCTACTAGGGTGCGTGACCCATAACGCTGCTGAAGATGACTCATGATGTTCTGAGTACGAGCTCCACTCGCAGTATTCGCAGTGTTCTGGAAATTACTCCCATTCAAACCGAACTCGGCAGCAGTCCATCCTTGAGCACCCTGCTGTGCAACATCACGCTGTATGTAACAGAAAGAACAGCAGCCGTAGTAGGCGAGGCACCAGCGATTGATCTGCTTATCTTCCTTGTCGCTCGACTTCAACATCGCTTGGAATTGCATCTCTTGCTCGAATCCGTGACTAGAGAAAGTACACTTTTCGATCGGCTGACCAATGCACCACTCGTTGATAGTCGATGCCATGCTGCTACGACCCTCACCAACAGTCCAAAGTCCGAGATATACTTCTTCTTCGGCTACTCCGAACGGGTCAAGCTCCTTGATGAGATGCAGAGCAGCGCTTATCCCACCGATGACCTCGGTGTCGATACTGACCTCTGCGTACCAGCCTTGAGTCGGGACGATAGGAACGCAGTATCGAAGACCATGCGAGATATCATCAGCATCCCTGCCCTCAAGAAGATAGGCCCGTGTCCAGTCGCACCAGTGACGTACTGTCGGATCGTGATGCTCGCCACACCTCGGCCAGGTACTGTCATCCTCAGGACGCATCACAGCATGAACCTCGCATCCTCTGGATTCAGACCCATCTTAAGCATCTCCTTTTGCAGCCACTTGTAATCTCGCTGCATCCCCCACCAGCGCAGGCGATTCCGCGCTTTAAGAATTGCACGAGCTTGTTCTAATGTCTTGGGTTTACCTCTTGGTTGCGAGTCGAGTGCGATGTCCCACTCCAACCGGTCTTGATCTGTCAGGTCACGCGGTCGTACTGGCTCTTTGAAGGGCGCGCCGTTACCGTATATGAAGTCAAACAGATCGCGCATCTCACGGCTTACGTGATCGACCAAGGGAATCACGCACCTCTGTTCGCATCTTTGCTAACCTCGCATTCTTGTGAGGTTGCATTATCTCTTTGTACTCCGTCACCGATCCTGGCGACATCAGCGGCTCCAGGTTCCGCAACGCCTCTCGCAAGAGAAGATCGTCCTGGGTTTGCTGTTGTACTGGCGCTTCGATCTTTGGCTTGCTGCTTGCGAACCAGTCGGGCGTGTTCGATGTATCGGTCACGACAGGAGGGGACGGTGAAGGGATTGAGGCCGAGGGCGGCGAGGCGGGCTGTTTCTTCGGCGAGGCTTTCTTGCCGCGACACTCGCATGGTACTCCCCCGCAGAACAAGCAAGGCACCAGCTGCTTTGGCATCTGGTTCTCCAGTCGGATCGAATCGTGCTAGGATAGTTTACACTAACCTGTTATACGGAGTCAAGAACACCTTTGATATCGACAACAGTACACTCGAACATACCAGCGAGTACTTCGGGAGACTGTGTACCGTTTTCGAGGCAGTGCTTGATGAACGCGATCTTCTGAGCGTCGAAGACAACCTGTGGCTTCGGTGCGGCACCGGTGCGAACGCGGCGCTCAGATTCCTCGCTGTACGGCGTTCCGTCGAAGCGGGTATTGGGGTTCCAGATTGCCTCCGCTAGGCCCGGAGATTCGTGTTCACGGCCCTCCTGGCGTGCTTCCCAGCGGACCATGGATTCACGCAGCACGGCGGTCGAATCTTCGTAGAAAGGACTCATGACGAGCGCGATGACCTCGGCCAGCATGTTGGCTTGAGCTTTGTTGTACTCGTCATGAACTGACGTCTGTGGCGCTCTGATCTCGTCGATCAGTCCATCGAGCTTGTGCCACAGCTCGACGCAAACATTCCTGCCCTGATCCATGTCTACCTTCCTCGGGTAAGCCTTGAAGACCATGGTCTGGACCTTCGTCCCATCAGCCATAGCCCAGGTGAGAGTTGTACGTCCGTCACCTCCACCGTCCTGCGATAAGACGGTGACAGCGGACGCGAGAACATGCTTCATAGTGATGCTCTCCCAATACTGCTTCGAGGGCAGTTCGCACCGAGAACATACCCAATAGTCGTAATTGAAGCTGTCATCAGGGTTACGCTTCGCAGTAAACCCCTGTGATGCTTTCCTGCATCTACAATACACCTAATCCCCCCAGGGAAGTAGAGGGAGACCCCGCCAGTGTCGGTGCTACGTGTCTACCGGTTCCAGTCGGTTTTCACTGGCGGAGTCTCCGAATGAGGCTCCCCTAGACTCTGCTGCCTGTCCCGGGCCTGCAACGATGAGTCTAGGGGAGGTCGATCAGCCGGCCGACTCCTCGGCGGGCTTCTCCTTCTTGACGTGGACGTGTCCCAGGTTGGAGTGGTCGAGAGTCGCGTGCCAGTCGAAGGCAGTCTTCTCGTCGTTCTCCTTGGCCCAGGCGAGCTCGACCCCGTGGCGATCCACGAGGTGCTGACGAGCCTTCCCGAACTCGATCGGCTCCAGCTTCTTCTGGACGACCGGCTTCGGCTTCACAGGAGCGTAGTCGATCTCCTCGATCTGGTCGAGGGTGAGCAGGTCCACACCGGACTTGCCCTTCTCCTTGAAGCCGATTCCAGCTGTGGTCGCCACCTTGATCGTGCCGGTGACCTCCTTGAGGGACTCGTCCTCCTGGACGAGGTGAAGGATGCTCTCCTTGTCGATGTACGGCTGGAGAGAATCCAGTGTGACTGCCATGTCGTGCCTGCTTTCGTTGTTGTCGGGCCTAGGTGCCCCCGGAGGGTTACGCAGGCTTCCCCTTCCTGCTGCCCCCTCCGGGGACGGTGAATCGCCACCCTAACATGGGTGACAGCCTGTTGCAAGCGTGTGATTGTGCTCCTATCGGGCCGACCGCTGTAGCCGCTTTCCAAGGTGCTCAACCACACGCCCCAGGTCTTCGTCTCCGTCAACCTGAACTGTGTCCAGCCCATGCCGAACAGGGGAATCGGTGCGAATCCCCACTCCGAGCAACGTGATCTGATCACGCTTACAGAGCTGTAGCTGTCGCAACAGGACTTCTAGTTCCTCTTCTTTGTTCGCGGCTGGGAACTTGCCGTCGGTGTAGTAGAGGAGAATCTTGTCGGTAGCTTCTACCTTTTCGAGTTCTTTGCGTCCGAACTCCATCGCGTGACCATCGAGGTTACCTCCGAGGCCGATAAGGTTTCGGACAGCATCTTTCGCGGTCTCGTTCCATGGCTCATCCCACGTCTTGATGTGGTGTAGGTGGAGTGCGAACTTGCGGGTGCGTGAGCCATCAGGATTCTTCGAGCCGTGCGCACTGTGAGCCGTGATCGAGAACGGGATACCGACACGACTGAGCAGTTCAGCCTGAGCGAACGCCGCACGCTTGACGAGGGCAAGGTTATTACCGAGGTTGGAAGAACTAATGTCAATCATAATCTTGACTGCGTAGTCCTTCTTTCCAGGCAACCGCTTCTTAGCAAACAGCCGGTCGTCACCGCTCCAGGCACGACGACCAAGAACCTTTGTGTTCACTCGACCAGACCGTCTGTTGCGCTCTAGTTCGGCGATCTTGTTGTCTGTGAAGATACGCCGCGTCTTGAGAAGAACAGGCCCCAATGCTTGCTCAGGGATATCCATGTCACAGATGACGCCGTATGCCATGAGATCTTCTCGTTCGTCCTTGGTGATATTGGATAAGTCAGGTGCCCATCCGAACTCACTCGGCGCGTAGGTATGCTCTACGATCTGATCGACCCCGACACTAGGAGTTTCGAAGTACATACCCTGCAGGATAGCCGTAGTCAGCGCTTGCTTCTCGCTCATATCGCCGCGCAGGTCAGCAGTCTTTTCCTCTATCTTCTCGTGGAGATGATTGGTAGCTGTCTCGACATCTTCAGGTGAACCCCAAGGCATATCGGTGAGGTCGATACCGCCTAGCCCTTTGTCTGCTCCGGATTCGATGAGATCGGGTCCTCGAGACTCGCCGCCTTCGCTGTCGGGTCTTCGATCTGAGTCTGCCTCATTACCATGATCAGGTTGTGGAACGATGTCCGGCTCACTGGAGGAACTAGAATCCTGAACCGAGTCCTCAGAAGTTCCCCCTCTTTGATCGTCCCCGAGACTGTCGTCAGGTTGATCAGAGACTTGCCCGTCTTCTGGATCGTCGTGTTCTCCAGAGTCGTTGCCGTCAGCCTCCCCCACGCTTGACCGCCCCTCATCTTCAGAGCTCCCAGCATCAGTATCCGTGTCGTCCGTGTCGGATGCTCCATCAGACTTTTCAGCATCATCCGATGCCGGACGATCCTCACTGCCTCCTTCGCCCTCCGACTCTTCGGGACCTCCAGCATTGGATGCTCCCTCGCCAGACTCTTCAGGTACTCCGTCTGAATCTGCATCTACTGACTCCTCCGGAGATTGCTGCATTCCTTCAACCATCTCTGACTTGCCAGCATCTGGAGATGCCAGTCCTTGGCTTCCTCCGCCGCTTCGGTCGCCTTGCTCGTCGCTACCGTCATCTCGATCGCTTTCAGCAGAAGGTCCGCCCCGTCCCTCATCGCTTGCGGCTGACTCTTCATCTCCTGAAGTTCCTGGTTCGCCTTCTCCGCTTCCTTGAGGAGGCGTCTCACTCGAATCCACTCCAGGTGATTGAGAAGAAGACCCATCCTCACCGCTAGGCGCTTGATCAGAGAGTCCCCCGTCATCAGAACCCTCGGAGGTCCCATCGCCAGAAACTTCGTCTGGATCAACTCCTCCTTTGTCGGTGCCTTCGGAGGGGTCTCCCGATTCTTCTCGGTCGTCTTTGGACGGACTCTCGGAGGTCCCTGGGTCATTGCTCTTCTCCTCTTCTCGTTCTTCCTCGGTCTTGAAGTAACCGAGTTCTCGCAACCGAGCTAACGCTGGAAAGGCGAGGTTGTAGGTGTCAGCCGCAGTAGAGGCTGCTCGAACATCCGTGATGATCTGTTGAAGTTTCTTATCGGTGAGCAATTCACCGATTGCTGGATGGAAGTACTGTTGCCAGCCGGGATAATCGGCTGCCTCCATGTACAGAGCGAGTGATGCTTGGCTGTTAAGAGGAGCCTCATCCCATTTCTGAAGTTGAAAGTTTTGGTCGGGGATTCCGTTGGCAAGCAGATTGTAGGTGTCCGCAACCATCATCTTGCGAGTGCCCTTGCGCTTCCGAAACATATTCAGGTCTACCCGTGCATCCTCGAGACTATTAACCAGCGAGGGCAGGTAAGGGCTAATGATGTTTGCGAGGCCGAGGTAACTACTAGTTAGCCTCTTGTCACGGAATCGTGCCTTGATGCGCTCAGCGAACTCGCCGCCCCACTCTTCAATCGCTTGCTTCAGAGCTTCCTGCTTGTCGTGCTCAGTCGTAGGAGCGAAGGTGTCTTCTGCGATATGGCTGATCTCGTGGTAGATGTTGACCAGTATCTCTTCGCGGGCCTTGCATGCTGGACAAGACTGGAGACCAGTCTGCTTGTCACGCTTGCCGCACATGAACCGATCATGAGGTGTGAGATCACCAAGTGCGATGGGAGGCTGGTAGTAGATGACGTTACCGTCAGTACGCGGAGCACCGGATGCGATCTCGACGCGCACCTTGCTGTTCCCGGTCAGGGCACGTGCGTATCCAGACAGTTGAAACTGCATAGATCGAAAGACTTTGACAGCCGTCTGAGCACGCACAACAAGTTCATCTTGCTGTGGGCTACTGTTGTCTGTCGTTCTGAGATGCATCATGGTCCCCGTTCGGGTTATCGGCCAAGGTCTGTACTGATACAGTTTAGCATATGTGGCCCGAATTGTCTAGACCCGGGCCACATATACTTTCGTTACTACGAGACGGATCGGAGCGTTCGAGTCGCCTTCCTGACAATCTGCGTCTTGTTGTGCCTGACGTAGTGAAGCATCGTGTTGACTGCAGCCTTGCGTACAGTGTAGCCACGAGCCTCAAAAGCAGAGACTGCTTCCACACCAAGCTGCTTTGCGATCTTCTCGATGGTGACCATGTGGGCTTCCTTGCTACCTCTGGCCAGGTCGATCGAGAGAGTGATAGTTGCACGGCGAGCTGCCATGTGACTCTCCTTTCAGAGTCCAAGGGATAAGGTAGCCCGAGCTACCCCTCTTCCCTGCTGGTTGTTGCTCAGTGACAGGGCTTGGAAAGCCGTGCCGTGAGCGTCGGGCAGTGGTGATGCGGAGGACCGTGACGCGGGCAGGAGTGTGTCTTATGACACGGGCACGGCTTGTTCGTCGTGTGAACGACATACCGCTGGTGCTTCGCCCAGCCATGGCTTCCGTTGATGCGGTTCGGCAGCAGGTACTGCACGTTGCCGACCTTCTTGCCAGTGAGGTGCGCAACCCAGGTGGTGCGGTTGGGGTGGGTGACGTGACCCCTCACCTTGTCATGGTTCCAGAAGAACCGCACCTTGTCCATGAAGCAATTGCACTTGTCAGTAACCTGAGCACTGGCATGAGCGTGGCGCTTCTTGACGTGCGGCGGAGGCGGAGGTGGCGGCGGCGTACAGCCGTGTCGTCCCTTCACTCCCACGTTCCACGACTGGACGATCGAGTAGTCCTGCGAGTGGTGCTCGCCAGCCTTCCGCGACAGTCCATTCTTCTTGATCGAAGCCAGAAGGTTCTCGTCTGCCTGGCTGTCGATCAGGTACAGGTCAGCCTGGTACTTGGCTCGATGACACTTCGGCGGCGCCGGACACAGGGTGCGCAGGTTGAGACTGATGTCGGTCTTGCTCTCTGACTTCCAGGTCTCGCCCGTGAGCCACTCGGCATCGGTGATGCGATTCGGAATCGAGAAGTCCGGCTTGTTCACCTGGAAGCACTCCGCCACCTTGTACGGCTCGAAGCCGGTCTGAGGTGGTGTCGTATCACGGCAATCTGCTGCCGTTGATGCCCTGTAGTCGTTCTTTGGGTCGCCCACAACGTGCGCGACTCCTCGCCAGATCCCGTCGGACTTCCAGTACTTCGGGAAGTGACCCTTCCCATTGCTCAGATGAGCTTGGAGCGAGGCATTATCGACCGTCTCGAAGACATACGGGTTCGTGTCACTCGCAGTGCGATGACAGATCGAAGTCTTGTGGTCACCTCCCCCGGTGGCGTTCGCATCTGACAGACCGACGGTCATCAGTGCGATTGCCAGTGCCGCCCCCATGGCGGCGTAGATGGCGCTCCTCATATCTTGTGCTCCATTCTGTTGCCCGTCGAAGTTAACGGGACGTCTCTAGGGGTTGACTCGGGCGGAGTCAGATTGCGTGAGACTCCGCCCGAGTCGGGTCGAGCGCTTGGTCAGCAGCGTCCCTCTCGATCGAAGCAGCGCACGCCCTTGTTGTCGCCAGAGGTGTAGGCGAACTTGGTGCCCAGAGCGATGTGATCGAGCCAGTAGGTGGCGTCACCCACGTCCATCACCACGTAGTCCGAAGTCACCCGCTGGTTGGGGTTGGCCGCGACGTAGTTCTGCCAGGCGGTGTTCGTGCCATCAGCTGCGTAGAAGCCGCCGGTGTCGCCGGTGACGTAGAAGCCGCAGTCGTGCTTGGCCCTAGTGAAGTCGCTCCGAGTCCAGCGCGAGTCCAAGGTGAGCGTCCTTGAGCAGTACTCGGCCGACAAGTACGCGATGTCACCGTTGAGGAACTCCACTGAGATCCTCGGCGCACCACCGCCGACAGCACTGGCTGCCTTGCGATCGAAGCTCAGGTTGTGGACCTTCGATGCTGCGATGTTTCGGTCAGTGCTTCGGTCGGTGTAGAAGAGCGAGTAGTAGTTCCCATCCGGTGTGCCAGCAGGGAGCTGCACACGCAGGGCCTTGTCTCCTCGATCCAGAGGCGAGTCGACGCCGTAGCTCGACCAGCGCGCTGAACCTTCTTCGGCAGGCTCTGACCCTGTGGTGTTGTCGTAGAACCACACCTCTCGATGTCCTACCTGAGCCGGGTTCGTGATCTTCACCTCTGCAGGCGATGCTCCAGCAACGCCTGCGATTCCAGCAGCGAGGGCCAGGGCCGCGCCTCCTGCGATGAGTGCTGCGGTCTTTCTCATGGTTGTAACTTTCTACTAGAGGTTGGGTTACTGCATTCGTGACTTATGTCACGAGTCTGAGAGAAGGAGGAGCAGTTCGTCCGAAACTGCTCCTCCTTCAGAGGGTTGTACTAACAGCCGCCAGAGTCCCAGTCACTGTGATGGATGGTAAGCCGGGCGCACTGGTTGATGTTGCCGCCAGGAACGAAAATCTCCGTGAAGTACCAGCCGATCTTCAACGTCGCAGCATCCGGCATCCCGATCTCCAGGTCCCACGAACGGCACTGACCCGGGTCCAGGTCGGTGTTGGTGGTCGACCACTTCACCACCCCATTCTCGTTCCAGATCGACAGACCCTTCCCGTCGATGCCCTGGTAGGCGAGTCCTCCGCTGGCTGCGCAGATCTTCACCGACTCGACGTAGAATCCGACACTGTACTGCTGTCGGATTCGGTAGTTGCCCTGGAGCTGACCGGTCCCAGCGAAGTCACTGTGGGTGACAATCGGACCCCAGTCGTAGGCCCTCTTCGCCTGGTGATGAGCAGCCGTCGTCTTCACGGCCTGATGAGCGACGGCGTGATGCCCCGTCGCAGTCTGTGCTGGTTGGGCTACTGACACTTGAATGCCAGCGCACGCAGCGACTGCTGCGATGAGTAATACGATTTTGTTACGCATGAAGCCTCCTAGATGTCCTGTCTTGGACCGCAAGTTGGGTTGCAGCGTTCCTTGTAGACAGCGATCTGGTATCCGTTCCGCCACTTGTAGAACACAGAAACCTCCCAGCCGCCACCGTTGTCATACTGATCTTCGTGACCAGCGATCCGGTAGGTGTAGATCTTACCTGTAGTGCCGTCCGGGTAGGCGTAGTTCGTGTTCCACCCCGGAGTGCAGTCACAGATGCCGTTCTCCACGTTGGACTTGGTGAGGCCATCGCCGACGAGCTGACAACAGTACTCGTCGTTGGTGAACGAACCGCTGGGGGTTCCAGCCTGAGCAGGCGCAGCACTCAACGCGAGCGAGCCAGTCAGGATGATGCCCGCCAGAAGGGCTGACAACTTCTTCATACCCCGTGTTTCCTTCCTTTGTTGAGACTGGCTAGCCCAGTCTCAAGATCAAACAGCGCAGTTGGTCTTGATAGAACCCCACCTGGGAGTACGCGACTCCTCGTCGTTTATCAAGACCTCCTGCGGTGTCGGGAAGATGATGACCCTGTGCTCCTCGACTGGTTCGTCTTGACCGATCAGCTCGAGGTATGCGCCGTAGAGGTTGAAAGCACGCTCGTAACCCCCCAGATCAACACCTGTTCCCCAATGGGAAACGAGCACTCCTTCAGGATCATCGTCAAGATAAAGGCCTTCTCCTGGCCAGTAGTGAACATATCCCAATGGAGCCATTGCGTCCTTTACGCGCTGTCGAAAGCTCTTCTCTGCTGCTGTGATCCCCATGTTATCTTACTCCTTCGAGTACTGATTGCGTCGTTGCCACGGCCTACGCTGATCCGCAAGTCGCAAGTTGTCGTTGTTTGTTTCTGGCCAGAGATGTGTTGGGTTGCAACACAACTTATGATTGCACTGATGGTCCACGATGTACCCCCTAGGAGGCATCCCGATCCAGTGCTCAAAGGAGATACGGTGACTATACGCCCATATGCGCTGGTTGTCAACAAGCCCCAGCCAGAAGCGTCCGTAACCCTTGTCATGTGTGCCGCCTGTCCACAGCCAACACGGCGTCTTGTAATCAATGAGCTGTGGCTCAACCTTGGCGAGGAATCGCAGAAGCATCTTGTGATCCATCTTGGTCTGATTGAGACGAGATAGTGAAGCTGGATTGTTCCAATGGCCTGGCTCAGGAGGGAGCGCCGCTAATTGCTCTCTTTTGAGCGCCAGGTTATAATGCTCCAATATTCCATCCCAATCTCGGAACGGATCAAGACTGTCCACGTTGCAGATCCGCCTTCCTCTGAACGAGCTCGGGGAGGGATGCTTTGCCAGCACGCTTGGACTTCGGATCAGTCCCCAGCATGATCCCCTCCAGTTTGTCGAACTCATTGAGGACATGATCGACGCCAGCCTGCATCGCCTCTTTGATGGTCTCGTTGTAGGAAGCGAGCGTGTCGGCCACCTGTACTGAAATCTTCTTGTCGAATTGAGTCTCGATCATCTTCTCGATCTCAGCGCGTTCGTGTTTCAGATCACGAAGAATTGTTTTAAGATCACGAAGGGTCTCGTTGGCCTCTCGGGTTGCAATCCGCAACTCTTCAATTTTCTGTTCACTCATCTTCTACTCCGAGTACGAGCTAAATGAACCTCTGTGATCTTGTTCTGACAATCCCATACAACCTCTAAGACTTCGAAGAGACGTGGCCCTTCGTCGTAGTGCCGAACGAGATCTCCGGCACGCGGAATGCTAGGTAGAGTTACGTCCTCAAAGCCATTAGAAGGCAGGTTCACTAGCCTGACGGTAATCATGCCTGCTTGACCCAGACTTCCTCGGAGTCAGTTGTATCGACGATCACTGGCATGTTCTGGATGAAGATCATGTCTTTACAGGCTTCGGCTCCGAAGTCGTCGAGGGCTAACTGACCGAGGCAGTTGCCTCCGTCAGCGTCACCGCTGTCTACACGACAGGGTGCGTCGTCAGCTGCGCGACACTT
>Ga0157372_10000722_pt1 | contig 36035 bp, 36 predicted proteins | sample C55metaG_FD_115307 | JGI IMG/M metagenome (GOLD analysis project Ga0157372, IMG submission 115307) | Corn rhizosphere microbial communities from Kellogg Biological Station, Michigan, USA - C5-5 metaG | ecosystem: Host-associated > Plants > Roots > Rhizosphere > Soil | place: USA: Michigan...
GAATGTTCGGCCACCTCAAGCAGTTCCGCCGTGTCGCCACGCGCTACGACAAAACCGCGCTCTCCTTCGCCAGCTTCCTCAACCTCGCCGCGATCCGTAAATGGCTGCCCCACTTTGTCAACGCGGCCTAGGTAAATCCGTTCGCGCCGAGCCAAGCCGAGGCGCGTGGGAGAGATTTCGCCGCCGCACTTGGGGGCCTCGGAATCGTTCAGCCATTTGGCTGGGGGCACTGGACGCACAGCGCGAGCAGCAGGCACACCAGCACGGCGGCGGATGTGAACCAGAAGGGCGCTGAAAGGCCGAAGCTATCGGCCAGCCGGCCTGCGAGCACCGGTCCGATGACGCCGCCAACCACTTCGCCCGCACCGATCGTCAGCGCAATGGTGGCGGCCACCTTGTCAGGCGATATCGATTCTCCCGGCACGACCACCGCGTAGATGGGCAGGCATCCTACGCTCGTCCATCCAATGAACAACAAGACGGTGAGAACCAGCGGAGAGCCCGTCCAGAACAGAGCGGCTAGCGGAACGACGAGCGCCAGGGACATTCCCAGCACCAGCGCAGCCCTCCGCCCCACCCGGTCCGACAGCATGGGAAGGCCAAGGCCGCCCACGCAGCCCGCAACGCCAAGAACGCTCAGCATATATCCCGCTTCGGTAGGGGCATATCCACGCATCTGCACCAGATAAAGCGGCAGAAAGGTGATGTGGATCACAAGCCACAGCATGAAACATGCGGACATGCCGATGCAGAGCCAGACATTGGGCGGTGCCGTCGCGCGGCGCTGTTTGTTTGAATCGGTTTCTCCGGTTGCAAGCGCCGCGGCAGGAGGTGCGTTACTTTCCGCAAGCGTGCATCCCACGGCAAGAGCCAGAATCAGGAACGGCAGGGCCGATGCAAGATAGGCGGCATGCCAGCCCCATTGGCCGGCCAGCCGTGTGAAGATGATCGGCCCCAACATCTGGCTGACCAAAAACATCAGCAGCGTTTGAACACCGATATTGAGACCGATGCGGTGTGGCGAGGACTGTGATGAAACGATGGATTGGGCGACGGGCGACATGCCGCCCAACGCCCCTCCCATGACCAGCCGCAAGATCATGAGCATCAAATAGCTCTGCACCAGGAGCGACCCGAAGGAGCAGACGGCGGATACGATCAACATGGGAACCAGGAGGCGCTTGCGCCTGCCAGTCGCGTCGGACAGCCTGCCGAAACAGTAGCCGGACAGCGCAACCGTTAGCGCTTGTATGGAATAAAGTGCTCCCAGTTCAGTGTTGCTGAGGTCAAAAGCCTTGATGAGATAAGGCCCGACATAGCCAGTAGACAAACGGTCGAAGGCGAGAAATGAAATGATCAGGCTGGTCACGAGGACCATGCGGTTTTCGTAGCTCCAGAGGGCTGGCCGGCATTTATCTGTTTCTGTCGCGCCCGCCAGCGCCTCGCCCGCTCCCGCCATCGTCTTTCCTCATCTTTTTGTCGGACCCTATTCGGCTCCGATTTTGAATAGATCGAATTGTTCAGCCGACGGCTTCCTCAAGGGGAGGGTAATCGACATAGCCGTTTTCTTCCCCCTCATAGATGCTTTCCGGATCGGGCTGAGCCAGGGGCGCTCCTTGAGCAAAGCGCCGGGGCAGATCGGGGTTGGCGATGAACGGGACGCCGAAGGCTACAAGATCGGCTCCTCCGCCGCTGATGGCGCGCTCCGCCGATGCCTGGTCATAGCCGCCGTTGGCAATCAACGTGCCTTCGAATTTTTTTCGAAGTAGCGGGGTGATACGCTCCGCGTGCGGAACTTCGGCGGGCCCCGCTATGGGCTCAATGACATGGAGATAGCCGATTTTCCCTGATAGTGCGCCGGCCAGGTAGCCGAAGGTGGCCGCCCGATCGGAGTCCGACATGGAATACATGGAGAAGGCCGGCGATACGCGATAGCCGACCTTCTCCACCCCCCACTCAGCGACCACCGCTTCCGCGACCTCCAGCGGCAGACGCGCCCGATTTTCGACACTGCCGCCGTACCGATCGGCCCGCTGGTTCGAGCCATCGCGCAGGAACTGGTCGAGCAAATAGCCATTGGCCCCGTGGATTTCCACGCCGTCGAAGCCCGCTTCCCGCGCCCGGCGGGCGGCTTGCGCGTACTGATCGACAATGCCCTGCATCTCGGTGGTTTCCAGCGCGCGGGGCACGGGGATCGGCTTGAGTCCTTCCGCGGTGAAAGCATCACCTTCGACTGGAAGGGCGGAAGGCGCGATAGGCAGACCGCCATCCTGGAAATCAGGGTGGGATGCTCGGCCCACATGCCATAGCTGCAGAACGATACGACCCCCGGCGGCATGAACCGCTTCGGTCACCGCGATCCACCGGTTCACCTGCGCGTCCGTATGAATGCCCGGTGTGCGGATTGAACCCCGCGCCTGATAGCTTATCTGACTTCCTTCAGTGATAATGAGTCCGGCAGAAGCGCGTTGGGTGTAATAGGTTCCGGCAGCATCATGCGGCAAGCCGTCGCCGACAGCCCGCGCCCGGGTCATCGGAGCCATCACTATGCGGTTTGGCAGTTCCAGATTTCCGAGCTGATAAGGCGACAATAGCTGCTGCAAGCGCTTTCTCCATTGGTAAGTGGCCGCAATGTTCCGCATATTTCTCGCCGGAGGACCTATCCCGAGAGATAGGAGGAGCCTCAATCGATAGGCGACCCGAGAGCGAGGCCACCATCGTTGAAGATTTCCGCGCCCGTCATGAAGCTGGAGGCCGGCGAGCCGAGGAAAAGCGCCAGTCCCTTCATTTCCTCCACATTTCCCAGCCGTCCCAGCGGAATCATGGATGCCATCTTCTTCTGCACCCCCGGGTCGCGAACGAAACCTCCTCCGATGTTGGTTACGAAGGGCCCCGGCGCGATGGCGTTTACAAGGATGTTGTAGCGCGCGAGTTCCAGAGCCGCATTGCGCATGAAATGAGCGGCACCCGCCTTTGCCGCGGAATAGGCGATACCGATGGGAAAGGCCCGGACCGAGGACACCGACGTCGTGATGATGATCCGTCCCTGCCGGCGCGGCTTCATGTGGCGGACCACCGCACGCACCGTCGTGAACATGCCGTTCAGGCTGATGTCGATCACCCGGTCCCAGTGGGCATCGTCATAGTTCTCCAACGCCCCTTCCACACTTCTTTCGCCGTCGGGGCCGAGCACCGAACTGCCCGGATCGATTCCAGCGTTCGCGAATAGGACGTCGATCTGTCCATATAGCTCGGCGCACTGGTCCACAGCCGCATTCACCGCGGCCCGATCGGTCACGTCCACCTGCACGGCGCGAACATCCTGCCCCAATGCCCCCAGCCGCGCCGCTTCTTCTTCGGCCAAGGAGCCGTTCTGGTCGAAAATGTTTACGCGCGCACCGTGCTTGGCAAAGACTTCGACGATGGCGAGGCCGATGCCGCTCGCCCCCCCCGTGACTATGACCACCTGCCCCGTCACATCGAACATGTCACCCAGCTTCATACGGCGTCGCTCCTCACCCATTCCCGCGATGATGACCATGGAGGCGCGCAAAATCACCTACCTATCCGGCCGGTGCGCGAAGATAGGTAGGTAAGTTTTACCCGCATGAATGAAATTATGGTGGCTGGGAGGAACGACCATGAAGGACCTTTCTGGAAAGACCGCTTTTGTCACGGGCGGCGCCAGCGGCATCGGGCTCGGCATGGCCCGGGCCTTGGCAGAGGCGGGAGCGAAGGTGGCGATTGCCGATGTGCGGGAAGATCACATTGCGAACGCCATCCGGCAGCTTTCCGGTGATGGCGAGTTTCATTTCATCCGCCTCGACGTTACCGACCGGCAGGGCTTTGCTGCGGCGGCTGACGAGGCGGAGGCAAGGCTGGGACCGGTTTCGATCCTGTGCAACAATGCTGGCGTCGGCGTTCTGGGCGGGGCGAAAACCAGCCGCTTTGCGGACTGGGACTGGACGCTCTCCGTGAATATCGGCGGCGTGGTGAACGGCATCCAGACCTTCCTGCCGCGGATGCTGGCGCGGGAGGAGGGCCATATCGTGAATACCTCGTCCATCGGCGCGATGCTACCGATGGGCGGAGGTGCTGCCTATATCACCTCGAAAGCGGCTATCGTCGGCTTATCCGAAGCTCTCTATTCAGAACTCTACGAAGACGGGATCGGCGTGACCGTCCTGATGCCCGGCCCCACGGCCACTAATATCCATGAGGTGGCCAAGCTGCGGCCGGCTCAATATTCCGACACCGGACTGAAGGAGATCGAGGACCGACTGGCTCAGGCCCCTCTTTTCGCGGGCGGGCTTGCTCCGCTCGAAAGCGGGAGGCTGGTTGTGCAAGCGATTCGCGCCAACCAGCTGTATCTGTTCACCCACGGCGAGTTTCGCGCAGGTGTCGAACAGCGACTGGCCGCCATCATGACCGGGTTTCCTTTAAGAGCGGAGGATTTGGAGACGGCGGAGTCCCATGGCGTTCCGACCCACAACCCATTGTTCGCAGACATGGTCGCCGCCCATAAGGCGCGGAAACAATAAGAGAGGAGAGACAGGAACATGAAGCAGCTGGAAGGCAAGGTCGCTTTCATCACGGGCGGGGCAAGCGGCATCGGATTCGCCATGGCCCGGACGTTCCTGGGCGCGGGTATGAAGGTCGTCGTCGCCGACTATTCTCGTGCCAATCTGGATGACGCGGCGGATCAACTTTCCGGCGACAACCGGGAATATAGGATGATCCAGCTCGATGTGCGGGACCGCGCCGCCTTTGCGGCCGCCGCCGACGAGGCCGAGGCGCGCTTTGGCAAGATTCACCTGCTCTGCAACAATGCCGGCATCGGCATGGCCGAGTTGATGAGTCGCGCGGGATATGACGACTGGGACCTGATGATGGACATCAACCTGGGCGGCGTGATCAATGGCATCGTGACCATGGTGCCGCGCATCCGCCGGCATGGCGAAGGGGGCCATATCGTCAACACTTCATCCATGGCCGGCATCCTGCCGCTGCCGGATGCCGGCGGGATCTACACCACGAGCAAGTTCGCGGTCCGCGGCCTTTCGGATTCGCTGCGGCTCTCGCTTGTGCCGGACAGGATTGGGGTTTCCTGCCTGTTCCCAGGTCTTACCAAGAGCAGAATCCTCGACGGGGCGAAGCAGAAGGTGGCCGAAGGCGGCGACGAGATCGACGAAGTCAGCGCGAGCTTCGCGGTCGCACAGCAATATGGCATGGATCCGATGGATCTGGGGCGCGCAGTGCTGGACGCGGTACGGGAAAACCGACCATACATCATCGGCCACCCCGAGTTCGTCGAAGAGATGGAGGAACTGCATCGGGAGCTGATGGCGTGCATCCGCCACGACCTGCCCGTCCATCCCGGACGCCTGGAAATGGAGGCCGGGCGGCGCGATACGGTGCGGCGGCTCAAGGGCCAGATGGGTTCCTGGTGAAGCGAAGGATGCGGCGGGAGAGCCTTTTTCCGCCGCCCGACCCTTTCCCACCCTCGCCGGCAGTCAGTGTATGAGGCCCAGACGACGCGCACGCGCCACTGCCTGCTTGCGGTTGCGGATACCGACCTTGTCGAAAACCTGCTGAAGATACCATTTCACCGTGCCTTCGGTGAGGCCGAGCTTTTCCCCGATCTGCCGGTTGAGCATTCCGTTGCTTGCAAGGGTCAATATTTCGATCTCACGACCGCTCATTTTCCCGCAAATCGCGACGCCATCCTCGTCCTCATCGTCCTGTTCCGCTTCCTCCATCGACCCCAGATCGGCTGCCAACGACTGAAGGAAACGCTCGGAATATTCTTCTTTTTGCCGTTCGGTCTGACTCATCTGTCGCAGCAGACCGGCAATTGGTTCCCCCTCGTCCAGGAAACGCCGAACGAAGCGGCCGGGCGCGGCATTTGCGATCGCCTGTGTTAGCGCGCGCTGTGCCGCGAGGCGCTCGCCCGACATCAGCAGCAATTCGGCGACAAGCACGTCCCATTCCACCGCCGCGTGGGTCGCTTGGGCAGCAGACACGAAGGACCGCCATTGCCGCGCCAGCGCCAGCCCGTCGCCGAACTGGTCATCCGCCGCAAGCAATCGGCAGGTGGCGAGCGCAACACTTGCATCCAGGGTGGTGTATCTGAACTGGCCTCGCGAGAGGCTTGCGGCACGGTGATTGCGGAGTCCGCGGCTTCGCGCAAAGCGATGAGCATCGTCGGGCCGGCCAAGGCGCAGCAAAAGGCGGAGCTGCTGCACATTGGCACCTATCCGAAGACGGTCCAGATCATGCCGGGCGCCGAATTCGGCCGCTTCCTGCAAGGTACCCAGCGCCGCATCGATCTCCCCCCTCAACGTCTCCAACCGCGACTTGGTGGTCCAGCCAAGCAGCAGCTGGTCGACGAAGCCGGCCGAGGTGGCCATGGGCATATAGTGGTCGATCAGGGCTTCCGCCTTGCTGACATCGTTGCGTTCGTAATGGAGATAAGCAAGGGCAGGAGCGACGACCGCGCCAAGGGGATCGTTGCGGCCGGCAATGCGCTGCGCCACTTCAAGCGCGGACTGGAGCAAGGCTTCCGCATGATCCGTCCGACCCATCATGATGTAGGAAGGGCCGGATATGGCGGCGATGAAGAGTTCGCCATGCTGGCTGCCGGTTCGCTTGACCTGTTGACGCGCCGCCGTATCGAACCAGTCTATCTTGGACAGCTTATATTGTTCCCTCTGCGCATATTGCAGCGAGTTGTAGAAACTCCCCATCAAATAGGGGTTTGAGTCGAGATCATGATCCCTGGCCGTGGCCTGCATGCACAACGTTTCGAGCTTTTCAAGCTCATAAGCCGCATGGGCGATCTGGCTTTCCCGGTGAACCACGAGCATCTTCAACCGATCGAGGAGAGTCAGGGGGGACGTCGCCTGCTCCATTTCCTGCAGGCGGGTTTGCGAAACGGCCACCAGGCTTCGCGCCTCGGCGATTCGCCATTGCGCGATCAGCCTCCAGGCGACGATCAGCATCAGACGAGGGTAGAGCCCCAATATGTGCGGGGGCAGATGCTCCGCCATGGCCTGCACGGTGGACTGAAAGCCGGCGGCGAACATGGATTCGCAATGCGCGTCGAGAATTTCCGCCGCGTAGATCGGGTCTTGCCCCTTCAGCGCATAATCAAACGCCTCGACATGCAGACCAGCACCCGTCAGCCATTCCGCGGCGCGGCGATATAGCCCGGCGGTGGCCCCCGGCATCTGGTCCTGCAACTGGCGGCGGAGGAAGCCGGCAAAAAGGTGGTGAAATCTGTACCAGTCGCGCGTCTGGTCCAGCGCCTGCAGGAACAAGCCGGCGGCTTCGCACCGGTCGATCATTTCCCGACTGCCTTCAATCGCCAGCACGGCGTCCGACATGGCGGGACAGAAACGATCAAGCACCGAGGTTCGCATGAGAAAATCGCGCAGATCTTCGGGCTGGCGCGAAAAGACGTCCTCGACGAAGAAATCCGCGATTTGGCGGCGTTCTCCGCTGAAGCTTTCCAGGATCTTCTGGTTCTCCGGCTCGAGGCTGAGTGCGATGCCGAGCAGCTTGATGCCGACGATCCAGCCTTCCGAGCGCTCCTGCAGCAGACGCACCTGACCAGGGTCGAGATGGGCAAGGCCCTTGCTGGCAAGGAAGGACTGCGTTTCCGCTTCAAGGAAGCGAAGATCCTCCGCCCTCAATTCCACCAGGTCATGCTGCGCCCGCAAACGGCCCAGCGCGATTCCTGCATCCGCGCGCGTGGAAAGCACGAGCTTTACTTCCGGCGGCGCGTCGCTGATGAGCATTTCCAGGCATGCCATGGCATCGGCATCTTTCAGCCGCTGCACATCATCCAGGAAGATGTAGCAGGACCTGCCCCCGTCGATGAAGCGGTCGCACAGCTGCTGGATAATAGCCTGCCAGCCATAATATTTCTGAACGCTGGCAGGGTTCGCGGCGTCCGGCTCCGGCCGATGGTGTTCATCAAAGGCGAGAGCCAGATGTTGCGCGAAAGACATCGAATCACGATCCCGCGCATCGAGACTGAGCCAGCCGATGATGGCACCTTGTTCCGCGCACCGCCGGGCCCATTGCTGGAGCAGGCTGGTCTTGCCGTAACCCGCAGGCGCCTGAACGAAAAACAATCGGGCCGAACCCTGCTTTTCCAGAAGTGACAGCAGCCGCGGCCGATCGATCAACGCCTGCGTGGGCAACCGCATCCTCGCGCGGCTATAATGCGAAACTCGCCCAGTATCCGACTTGGCGGCCATCGTTCAGCTCCGACTCCCTTGCCGCGTCTTGTGCGCGACTCTCCCGCTACGCCTTTTCGTTCCCCGGCAAAACGAAAAGCGTGCAACCGTCAATGTAGCCATCCGCTCCCTACCTACCCCTATCTCAGGGATAGGTCGCTCTACCCCGCAACCCCTTTACGTCAGAAGCAGGAGCTTCGGGTGCCGAAGCCTCAAAGGAAATGATCCCACCGTAAAGGGCAAAAGATGAATACAGATGCAATGACAGGGCTGAGCAGCGACAGACTGCGACATCTGAAGGAAACGATAGAGGGCGACATCGCCCAGGGTCGCTATCTGGGCGCGACCATCATCGTTGCGCGGCATGGCGAGATCGGCCTTCATGAAGCCCTCGGCACCCGGCGCAGCGATGATCCAAGGTCGGTGGAAAAGGATTCCGTTTTCAGCCTCTTTTCGCTGACCAAGGGCCTGACCAACATCCTGATCCTGCGGGCCGTTGAGCTAGGACGGCTCGCGCTCACTACCAAGATTTCAGATGTCATTCCGGAATTTTCTGGCAAGCCGCGCGAAAACATCCGTCTGGAACATTTGCTGACGCATCGCACCGGCCTGCCCTCCTTGTTCACGCCGCGACCCGGAATGCCCGTCGACAGGCTGGACGTGATCGTTCAGGCCATCTGCGAGCATGTTCACGGCGAGGACGAACCGGGAGGGAAAGTCGCCTACTCCCCCATGGCCGCGCATGCCCTGATGGGCGAGATGCTGCGGCGGATCGATCCGAAGGGCCGCCGGTTCCGCGACATTGTCGCTGAGGATCTGCTGCAGCCCCTTGCCATGCACAGCACCGCTGTTGGCGTCCGGCCGGACCTCAAAAACCGGCATATCGTGCCCGAACTTCCTGCAAGTTTCCCCGCTACTCACCCCAGCAGCAATGTCGAAGGCCCGCATGCCGCGTTCGAGGATCCGGAGGCGGAAATGCCGTGGGTGGGCGTTGTCTCCACCGCGCACGACATCTGGCGGTTCGCCGAGATGCTGCGACGGGGAGGCGAGCTGGACGGGGCACGAATCATATCGCCGCGCACGGTGAACCTTGCCACCCGCAATATGACGGCAGACCTTCCCAACGAGATTTACAAGACCATGGCGCTCGGCCGTGGATGGCTGCCCTATCCGGCCTATATCGGCCTGGGCTTCTCGTTGCGGGGCGAACAGATCTGCCACCACCAATTCGGTACACTCGCCACACCCGGATCCTTCGGCAATCACGGCGCGGGCAGCACATTGTTCTGGGTGGACCCGGAGCTCGACATGAGCTTCGTATGCTTGACCACGAAGCTTTTACCGGAAGCAGACAATATCGAACGTTTTCAGCGTCTGTCGGACATCGCCATCTCCGCCGCCGAGTAGCGGCCAGGCAAAGGTTAGACCAAAACACTCCGGTCGCGGCCGGGGCGTGTTTCTGCGAAGAACGTCGGACTGGTCAGTCGTGGCAGAGGCGCCAGCGATCGCCCTCCCGCCTGATCCATCCGGCGGTCGGCTCAGCGAAATGGCTGCCGATCACCATCACGTCGCTATCCTGATACCGCTCCAGGAAAGCCAGGCGCGTTGCCCTGCTGTGGTCGTGGTCGTTGCAAAAGCGATTGCGCAGCCACGGTTCGGCACATTGTAGTGGATGGTGCATGACATCGCCTGTGATCACGGCATTCTGCCCCTGAGAGGATATACGAACGCTGACATGCCCCGGCGTGTGGCCGGGCGTCGGTTCCAGCCAGAGGGAGTCGCAGACCCTGTGGTCGCTCTCGACAAAGTCGGCGAGGCCCGCATCGAAAATGGGCTGCAGCGAGTCCGACAGATGGTCGACCTCCGCGTGGGGCGTGCCGACGAGATTGCGGATGAACTCGAGCTCGACCTTGCTCAGGAGATAGCGGGCATTGGGAAAGGTCGGCGTCCAGCGGCCATCGATCAGGCGGGTGTTCCATCCGACATGGTCGAGGTGAAGATGCGTGCACAGCACGGTGTCAACCTCTTCGGGTGCAAATCCCGCCGACGCCAGATCGGACAGGAAGTCGCCATGACGCATGTGGAAGATCGGGGCAAAGCGGTATTTATCGTTTCCGATGCAGGTGTCGATCATGATCCGGCGATCGCCGGCCCGGACGGCGAACGCCTGAAACGCAAGAATGATCTCGCCATCGGCTGTGGCATGCAGCGGCTTCAGCCATTCATGCCTCTGCACGATTTCTGGCGTGCAATCTGGAAACATGAACTGGGGGTCGATCTGCTCACGGAATATTTCGACGATGCGGAACACTTCCACGTCCCCGATAACCCATCGCCTGATATGCTCCTGCGCCACGACCTAGCCTCCTAAGCTCCACGCCGATCGGCGCGGATCATGTCCGCCCCCTTTTCGGCGATCATGTAGGTTGCCGCGACCGTATTGCCGGAGACCATGTCCGGCATCACCGAAGAATCGACCACGCGCAGCCCGCCGATGCCATGGACGCGCAGGCGGGAGTCGACGACCGTTCCAGGGCCGTCCCCCATCCGGCAGGTTCCGACCGGATGGCCCATGGGCTGGACGGTCTCACGGATGAAACGACGAACGCCATCGAATCCGGTTCTGGACAGCCCGGGCTTGTCTTCCGAAAGCACGATCTGGCCCAACGGCCCCGCTGCGAATATGCGCCGCGTCCATTCCACGCCGGCGGCGAGCGCATCCTGATCCGCCGTGGCGCGGGCATAGCCCCCGATCATCGCCGGGACGCCCTTCGGCGACTTCAGCCAGACCCGCCCTTTCGATTCCGGCCGCAATACGCAGATGGCCGCCGTAATGCGCGACGCCGGATCAGGGCCGAGCCGCCCCGCCTTGTCGAAGCTGTGGCTGATGGGACGAAAATTGATCTGAAGATCTGGCCGGTCCACTGCGTCACTGCTGCGGATGAAGGCCACGGCCTGCGAGGCGCCGATGGTCAGGGGGCCCTTCCGGGTAAGCAGCCAGCGTGCGCCCTGGGCATAGACACGCCATCCCCGCAGCATGGGGTTGAGCGAGGCGTTACCGGCAACGCCAAAGGTCATGTGAAGATAGGGATGGTCGACAAGGTGCCGTCCGACATCGGGAAGGTCGATGACGGGATGGATGCCCAGCGATCGCAACTCCTCTGCGTCCCCAACTCCGGAAGCCAGCAGCAGGCGGGGGCTCCCGATCGCGCCTGCCGCAACTATCACCTCGAGAGAGGCTCCGGCGGCACGTTCCCGGCCATCTCGAGTGTAGGCGATCCCGGTGGCGCGCAATCCGGAGAAGAGAACCCGCCGGACATGGGCGCCCGTTCGAATGGTCAGGTTCGGCCGTTTGGCCGCATCCTTCAGGTAAGCAGCGGCGGAGCTCGCCCGCCGGCCGTTGCGGATGGTGAACTGAAGCAGGCTGACGCCTTCCTGTCGTTCGCCATTATAGTCAGGATTTGCCGGCACGCCGCATGCTTTGGCGGCCTCGATGAAGGCATATGCGCTGGGATGGACATAGCGCGGATCGGAAACCGGAAGAGGACCGGCCCGGCCGCGCATGGGGGATCCATCGCGACTTTCCAGCTTACGGAAATAAGGGAGGACATCATTCCACGACCAACCCGTCGCTCCAAGAGCTGCCCAGTTGTCGAAATCCTCTGCATGGCCGCGGACGAAGGCCATTCCGTTGATCGCACTGGATCCGCCCAGAGCCTTGCCCTGTGGCCAGTAAAGGACCCGATTGTCGAGGTGCGGCTCAGGCTCGCTTTCAAAACACCAGTTGTACCGCGGATTGACAAACAGCCTTCCCATGCCCGCCGGCATACGGATCCAGAGACTGTCGGGTGGAGGGCCGGCCTCGATCAACAGCACCCGGATGGCCGGATCCTCGCTCAGCCGCGCCGCCAGTACGCAACCCGCCGTTCCGCCGCCTGCGATTACATAGTCGAAATGTTCGTCAAAGGTGGTCATCGTGGCCGTCAGAACATCGTGTTGCCGTTCAGCGATTTTTCCGGGACGGCCGTCCCGACGTCCCAATGTTCGACGACCTTGCCCTTTTCCAGGCGGAAGATGTCCACCACGGCGTTGCCGCGATCTTCCGATCCGGTGGTGACGTGGGAATGAACCCACACCATCTCGCCATCCGAGATGATCCGCTTGATATCGTAGCGAAGGTTGGGAACAGTCGGCAGCCATGCGCTAAGCAGGCCGATGATGGCCCCCTTGCCATCCGGTGCCATCGGGTTGTGCTGCTTGTAATAGGATCCACCATAGCGCTGCCAGGCTTCGGCAGGCTTTTTCTGGTTGAAGGCCATGTCGAGCAAGCCGACGACGGTCCGCTCGGCTGCGTTTCTGGGCTTCACGCCAGCCTGTGCGCCCTGGGGAAGCAGCGTGGCGACAAAAATGGCGGCGGCAGCGGCATGCCTCAGGCTCATTATCTTGTTCATTTGCATCCAATCAAAAAAGGGGGAGCGGCTACGGCATTCCGCACGCTCGCTCCCATTGAGTTCGCAGATCAGAAAGTGCGCTTGACCGAGAGCAGCCATTCGCGCGGCCGAGCCGGCGAGCCCGACACGTTGAAGCCGGTAAGCCCGAACTTGTTGTTGAAGTAGAACTTGTCAAACAGGTTGGTTACGGAAAGGGCGGCCTGCCACTTCTCCCCGAGCTCATAGGTGAGCTTGGCATCAAAGAGCGAATGTGCAGGGACATTGAACAGCGGGGCGGTCGCCATGGTCGGCGCCGGGTTGTAGGTCATCAGGCTCTGGTAGCGCCAATCCAGTCGCGGCGTCAGCATACCGCCCGGAGCCGGGAAGCTGTACTGGATGCCGGCGCTGGCATTCAACTGCGGCTGGATACGGTTGCTCGGATCGAAGAAGGCCGCGCCCCTGCCATTGGACTTGAACTTGTTGTAGCCCAGCGCGCCGTTGATGATCAGGCCGCCGGTCGGCTCGATCGTGATCTCCGCTTCGGCACCGTAGATCTTCGCCTTTTCGCCCACATAGTAGAACCAGGTGAAAGGCGAGGATCCGGCGGGGCAATTGGCCGGATCGAACACCACTCCAACAGCCGGGCTGGCGCCTACGCATTCGAAGCCGTTGAGCTGGCGCAGATGGCTTTTATAGTCGCTGTAGAAACCGGCAAGATTCACGCGCAGCTTGCGATCGAAATAATCGCCCTTCGTGCCAATCTCATAGCTGGTCAGCTTTTCGCCGGGGATAGGAGCGAACTGGCTGGGGGTCAGTGGGCGCGGGTTGATCGAACGCGGCCGAAATCCGGTAGACACCACACCGTAAACCAGCATCTTGTCGGTAACCTTGTAATCCGCACTCACGGTCCAGTCGAGCCGCTTCGTGATTGCGCTCTGCGTCAGAACCGGGAAGCCGCTCCCGATATGGCCGAAGGTAAATTCCTTCTTGTTGCTCGAGTAGCGGAGGCCGCCGGTCAGGCTGAACCGGTCGCTCAAGTGAAAGACGCCGTGGACGAAGGCGGACTTGGCAGCGTCCTTGAAGCTGTCATTCTGCAGGAAGTGCAGAACAACATAGTCGATCGCGCCGCCCATATGGCTCTTGCCGTCAAGGTAGAAGCCGCCCAAGGTCCAGTCGAGGAGCCCGTTGAATGCCCGGCCGAGCAACTGGAATTCGCCGGTGAACTGCCGGTGGGTGATGTCATTGCCGTTAAGTCCGAATCCGAGCGGCGAAATATCGGAATCATGAGAGAACCAGCTCTGGTATTCGCGATGTGCCAGGATCAGCTTGGCCTTCACATCGTCGCTGATCTCGTAATCGAGCTTGCCTTGCAGACCCCAGGCGTGGACACTGGCCGTGTTGGGCTGGGACCGGCCGCTGATGAGGTCCCGGTTGGTCGCGTAAGTGGTGTAAGGATCGCTCGGTACGAAGCGGTCGTCATAAACGAGGCCATGATCCTGCAGAAGCTGATCGCGCACCACGCTGAAGAAGAAATCCGGCGGTGCCGTCCGACTGGAAAGGATCGGATTGGTGACTTTGATCAGCGTATCCGGATTCACGTCCCGATCATCAGCCGTATAGTCCGCCGCCAGATTGATCTCGAGGCGATCGCTGGGCAAGATGCGCAGCATTGCTCGGGCAGCATTCAGCTTTTCCCCGCCCGTGCGGCCCAGGCCACAGCTTTGACCGTTCGCCCGCGCCGTCATGTCGCTGATTGAGCCCGAATTGATGAGAACGGAAGGAATGGCCGCCGCCAGATCCTGCGCGCTGCCGGGCGCAACAACCACGCCGCCAGGCCCGAAGCCATCGCCGTAACCCGCCAATGCTGGCGTACCGCGCTGGAACATGTCGCAAGTATAGTCGAGGATCTTCTGATAGCCCTTGACGCTGCGTGAAACGCCCGCGACGCGCATGAACACGCGGTCGGGTATGACCGCCAGGTCAACGCTGGCCTTGAGGTCCAGTCGATTGAAGCTGCCATAGGCAACTTCGACCGTGCCACCATTGTCACCCGAGGGCGCCTTGGATTGCAGACGGATCGCGCCGCCGAGCGTATTCTTGCCGAACAGGGTGCCCTGCGGCCCGCGCAGCACTTCCACCCGCTCGATATCCATGAGGTCGAGCGCCGAACCCATCAGCGTGCTATGGTAAACGTCGTCGATATAGATGCCGACGCCCGGTTCGAACGCGAAATTAAAGTCCGATTGGAAGACGCCGCGCAAGGAGACCGCAGGCGTCGCACCCACGGCGGCAGCGCCCGGCGTGATGAAAGCATTGGGAACGATGCGGCCCATATCCTGAACATTATTTATGTTCTTGGCGGCAAGCGTCTCACCGCTCTCCGCAGTAATGGCGAGCGGCGTGTCCTGAAGTTTTTCCTCACGGAAGCGCGCGGTCACCACAATGTCGGCGATCTGTCCTGCCGCAGCCTCGGCGCTCGCCGGTCCCGTCTGCGCCTGCGCACCGGCAGCCGGCAGGGCCAACGCCAGTGCACTTGCTGCACAGAGGAAATGTATCTTCTGCAAAGCCATCTAGAAACCCCTCCTGCTTGATTATTGCTGTTCCTTCGAATCAAATACTATCCGCTCGTCCGAGAAGTTTACCTATCCCGCGAGATAGGGAGGCAAGTGACGAGATTCCTGATCCGGGGCTGGCTCCGGCGGCAAAGGAGCGCGCTGCCGAACAGCCATGGGATCATAGCTTTCGAAAGCCCCGCTGGCGGGTAGATCGGGCCGATGTTCCGGCGGAAACCTGTCCAAGTCGAGCGGCGCAAGATGGTGCAGCGGCTCCTCTACCCATCCCTTATCGAAGGATGTCCGGAAGTTGGCGAGCCAGCGCATGCGCAGAATTCGCCACCGCCCTTCCTCTTTCACATAGAGATTGTCATAGGCGCCCTGCTGCCACACGGCCTTCAGACCCGATTCGGTTGGAAAGCTGTTGCACCCCAGCGTCTGCCACATGCCCTGCGCGCGCAGGGCGCCGGGCTCGACCTCGATCACCGGAGTGGTGAGCATATGCAGCGGCATCATCCCGGGCAGGGTGAAAAACGGCTTGAGGACGTGGAGAAACATCGCTTCCACCTTCGCCCGGCCGACATAGACGCCGCCTTCTCCGATCTCCACCGACACATCCGGATCGTTGCGCGCGAACAGCGCCAGCACCTCCCGATAACGATGCGCTTCCAGATAATACATGTAGCGGCCCTGCAGATTGGCGATCTCGTGGGTGTCGGCAACAACCGACAGCCTATCCCGCGTCCGTTCCTTCATGTCGGCCTCTCCAAATGTTTCCGAAGCGATAGGAAATGCACCGCCCGCCAGGCACCTATCCGGGGCGATAGGTGGCAGGCCCGTCGTTCCCGCTAACGTGTGGAGCGATCGCAAAGCGCCGCCTGCGGCAGTTACTTTGGAGAGACGGATGGAATTCACACGCAAGGAAGCGAAATCTTGGGCCAAACATAATTATAATGGTCTCGAAGGAACGCTGATGCCGTCCTTTACGCCGGATTTGAGCCGTCTCGATGAGGATGGCATCCGGCATGACGTGGACTATTACATCAGGCACGGCATGTTTTCTGTCCTCGCCGCGGTGGAATCGACATCCATGACGATGGCGGAGCGCTGCGAATTCGTCCGCATCGTGTGCGATGAGGCGCGGGGGCGCATTCTCGTTTCAGCGCCGTTTCTGCTCGATACCTTCCGCAATGACGTGGAGTTCCTCCAGTATTTCCAGTCGGTGGGTGGCCACCATGTGCTGCTTGGCACCCCCGTTCAGTTTCACCCCGATAGCGAGCAGGAGGTCTTCGAAACGATGAAGGCTGTATGCGATGCGGTGGATCTGTGCATGGATATCTATCCGGCCGCCCGCTTCGATCTCAGCCGGTTCGGCCACGGAACATTATCCATCGACATCATCCGCCGTCTTGCCGACGTCGACAACGTGGTGGGCCTCAAGATTGGCAACCTCAACCCGCCCAACTATTCAGCCCATGTGTTCTCGGCGGTCGGCGATCAGCTGCTCATCAACGATCCGCTCGACAACGCCTGGGCATTCGTCGTGGGCGACAGGGGCGCGCAATGGGCGGGCGCAATGGGCTACGACATGTGGCAGTCGCAGGACGATCAGCGCGTGGTGCGGATGTTCAACCATTTCCGTGCTGGCCAGATCGACGAGGCGATGGAAATCTACTGGGCGATAGACCCGGTCCGGTCCGCCAGCTGGAACCTGCACGGCCGTCTTTCCGGTTCCGGCCTTTACCCGTTCCTCAGCTTCAAGTTCCAGCAATGGCTGGTCGGCGGCAATGGCGGCATGTTACGCCAGCCCATCCACCGCCTGAGCGAGTGGGAGATGGAAACGCTCCGCTCCGCGCTCGCTGCATCAGGCGTCAAGCCTTATGACGGGCCGCTGGAGGAATTCTTCGTCGGCCGCACCGCCTATGCACGCGGCGAACGCCTGCCGCGCGGGGCCATGGTTATGGAGGGCTGAACCATGTTCACACCCAAGAACGACGCCGAGCGCACCGTGGCAGCATTCTTCGCGGCGCTGGGAGCAGAAGACTGGGAAGCCACGCGCGCGCTGATGGACCAGAATATCCTCTGGTCAGTCATGGCGCGGGGCGTACCCGGAGAAGGATCCCATCGGGGGGCGGATGCGATATTCGAGTTCATCCGTCCCATTAGGGCTCTTTTCGAACCGGGTTCTCCGCAGATCACCCTGCGCACCCTGGTTTCGTCCGGCAATCTGGTGATCATGGAATCTCATGGCGGCGGTCGGCTGCGCGATGGCCGCTCCTACGACAATCACTATGTCATGGCCGTGGAAGTGGATGGCAGCCGCGTGACGGCTTTACGCGAATATATGGACAGCTATTACGTCCATGAACTGCTGAAAGCGGACTGAACCCACCGGCGCTCAATCCGCCTGGCCAAGGCAAAGTCCGCCGTCGATGACGATCTGCTGCCCGGTGACATAAGCCGATGCTGGCGACGCGAGAAACAGGGCAAGGCCGTACATGTCGGATGGAAAGCCCACGCGATGGGCAGGAATGGCCTTCCCGAACTCGGCCTGGAGCTTCTCGTCCTTGAAGTGCCCCCCCCCGATATTGGTAACGAACATCCCCGGCGCGATCGCGTTGACTGTGATCCCATAGGCGGCCATTTCGAGCGCGACATTCCGTACCAGATGCGCGGCGCCCGCCTTTGCCGCCATATAGGCGACGCCGATCGCCGGCTCGCACCGGAGCGCCGCTGCCGACGTGGTGACGATCATCCGCCCCGAACGGCGCGGTTTCATGTGGCGGGCAGCAGCACGCAGCGTTGCGAACGCTCCGGTCAGATTGACTTCCACGATGCGGTTCCAGCGTTCGTTGGAATAATTTTCCAGCGCCCCTTCATCGAGGCGCGGACGCTGGCCGCCAATCCATGCCCCCAGATAACCCGGGCCGGAATCGATGCCGGCATTCGCAAAAACGACATCCAGCCCCCCATATTCGGCGGCGGCCTCGTCGATGGCCGCGTCGAGCGCGGCGTGGTCCGTGACATCGACCACTGCCCCGCGCACATAGAAACCGAGATTGCGCAGCCGTTCAGTTTCGATGGCGATGCGCCCAGGATCAAGATCAAGCAAAGTCACGCGCGCGCCGTTCGCGGCCAGCGCCTCGGCATAGCCAAGGCCGATGCCGCTCGCTCCGCCAGTGACGACCACGCCATAATTCTGAACCGAAAAAAGGTCGGTCGCGCTCTTCATGTCGGCACCTTTCAAAAAAACGAGCCGGATAGCCGGGCCGGGAAGCGTGGTTAGATTACGGATGTAATGGCAAGATCGGAAAGCTTCTGGAAGCGCTCGTAATTCTCGCCCTCGATCATCACGCCGTGCGACAGGCACACGAATGTCACGTCCCATCGAGGATCCACCCAGTAAAGCATGCTGCCCTGGCCGTGCTGGCCAAAGGTCTGCGGGCTCGTCAAAGTACCCATCTGCTGATGGCAGATCCGGTCGCCGCTCAGCGAGAAGCCGATGGAAAGATAGGCCGGGGCCGGCTCCCACCCACGCGCAATGGCATTGCGGCCATAGAGCTGATTGATCATGTCGCCCGTCTCGTTGATCCGGGTGCGTTCCACCGTCACCGGCGAGAGGATGCGCGCGCCGCGATACTCACCCCCCCGGCGCAGCATCTCGGTAAAGTGGAAGATGTCGGTGACGGTTGAGCAAAGCCCCACCCAGGGCATTTCTGCGTCAGGATCCTCAAAGGCCGCATCCGAACCTTCGAGATTGCGCGAAAGGTGCTGCAGCGCGCCCTTGTCAAACAGCCATTGGGGTTTGACGTGGCGTGGTTTGAGGTCGGGGCGCAGGCCGATCGCGCTGTCCTTCATTCCCAGCGGATCGAGGATCGTCTCCTGCATGATCTGGCGGAAACTGCGGCCTTTTGGATCGGTGCGGCGGACCGCTTCGCCCATCAACGCATGGCCGACCAGCGGGGCATAGCTTGCCTCGCTGCCCGGTGCGGCGATCGAGTGGACCTTGGCGCAGATCGCCGCGATCATCTCGTCGAGATTATCGATGAACATGCCCGGAATCGGGGTGAAGGTCATCGGCAGGCCCGAAGTGTGGGTCAGCAGATGATAGAAGCTTATGTCCTCGCGTACGCCGCCGGAGAATTCGGGAATGATCTCGCTCACCTTTGTGGTCAACGCGAACTGTCCCGCCTCGATCGCGTGGAGTGTAAGCACGCCCGTGAGTGACTTGGTCATGGAGAAGATAGAATAGACCGCGTTCTTCTCAAGAAGCACCTTGTTGTCCCAATCCCGGTAGCCAACCGCCTCGTGGAGCACCACCTCGCCATGCCGGGCGACAAGTATTTCCCCGCCAAAAAATTTTCGCTTCTCGATCAAGGCTTCCATCGCCGGGCGGATTCTCGCCAGGCGTTCACCGCTCATGCCAAACTCTTCCGCCCTGCCGGCCATTTTTCTTCCTCCTGATTTGCATATAGGCGCAGCCGCCTCTCGGCGAAGGCAATAGGGTCCCAGCTCCCTGGCGAGACCTATCGTGCGAGATAGGTGGCCCGCCCGAGGACAGGAGCCATTGTCGCCGCGTGAGCAAGCGGGAGGGCGGAAAGATGGTCGCGAAGGAAGGACCCGGAACGGGTGATCCCGCGCAGCTTTTCGATTATGTGATTGCAGGCGCTGGCGCGGCTGGCTGCGTCCTCGCCAATCGCCTTTCGGAAGACGGACGGTTCCGCGTGGCCCTTGTGGAGGCCGGCGGGCCGGACAAGCATCCGCTGGTGCATATTCCGGCTGGAGTCGCCGGGTTGATCGGCCACCCGGAAATGGACTGGCGCTATGCCACCGTTCCTCAGCCGGGCGCGGCGGGCCGGCGCATCCCGTTGCCACGTGGCCGCGTGCTGGGCGGATGCACCTCCACCAATGGCATGGTCTATTTTCGGGGACATCCGCGCGATTATGACGAATGGGCGGCGCTTGGCTGCGTCGGCTGGAGCTATGCAGAGCTGCTCCCCTATTTCACGCGCTCCGAGGCCAATATCGTCTTCAACGGGCCGTGGCACGGCACCGACGGGCCGATGCAGGTGAGCAGCTATCGCTGGCCCAATCCATTGGTTGATCGCTTCCTTCAGGCGGGTGCCAACATGGGCCATCGGGTGGTGGAGGACTTCAATGGCCCCGATCCCACGGGCTTCGGCGTGCGGCAGGCCACGATCAGAAAGGGACGTCGTGAATCGTCGGCCACGGCTTTCCTGGGGCCAGCCCAAGGCAGGCCGAATCTATCGGTCCTTACCGGCGCGCTGGTCGACCGGATCCTCTTCGAGGGCCGCAGGGCCACGGGCCTGCAGATCCGCAAGAATGGTGAGGAAATCGCCTTCACCGCCACGCGAGAGGTCATTCTGTCGGCGGGCAGCTATGGTTCGCCGGCGATTCTGCAGCGTTCTGGCGTAGGCGATGCGAACCGCCTTGCCGCACTCAGCATTCCCGCGCGTCATCATCTGCCGGCTGTGGGAGCCAGGCTGCAGGATCATCTGGTGGCGCCGGTGCAGATGCGGACACGCAGCAACCTGCCCTACGTCGTCGACTGGCGCGTCATTCCACGGCTGATTGGCAACGCGGCCGAATATGTTCTGCTTCGCCGCGGCCCGCTAGCGTCCAACATATTCGAAGCGACCGGGTTCGTTCATACGTCGCGCGCGGAGCAGCGACCCGATCTCCAATTGATTTTCATGCCGATGCATCGCGGGCCGCGCCTCGTTCCGATCGAGCGCGGCTATGGCATTCTCGTGGTGTTGCTGCGCCCCCAGAGCAGCGGCGAGGTGCATATCGCATCGGCCGACCCCGGTGAGGCGCCGCTCATCGATCCTGCCTTTCTGTCGCACCCCAACGATCTTGCGCTGCTGACCGAAGGCTTGGGAATAGCGCGCCACGTGCTGACGAATGCGGCCTTTGCAGGACTGGGTTCATCGGAGTGCCTGCCCGGAGCCCATGTCACCGACGAACCCGCCTTGGAGGATTTCATCCGGCACAACTGCGTTACCGTGCATCACCCCACAGGCACATGCCACATGGGCGCCGAAGACCATTGCGTGACCGATCCCGCGCTTCGCGTTCGCGGGGTGGAAGCGCTACGGGTGGTCGACGCCTCCGTGATGCCAAGGATTGTCGGTGGCAACACGGCGGCCCCTGTCATCATGATTGCCGAAAAGGCCAGCGACCTCATCCTGAACAGGCGCCCGCCTCCCTCAGCATAGCCCTGCATCTCATCAACAAAGGAGAACTTCATGCAGAATTTCGTTTTCGTCCGATTTTTCGCCAAGCCCGGATCGGAGGACAAGGTCAAAGGCATCTTGCAGAATATGGTCGATAATAGCCGGCAAGAGCCCGGCTGTATGCTCTACAATCTTTATGAAATGTCGGTGGAGGGCAAACATATCTTTTGCCTGGCCGAGCAATATCGGGACGATGCCGCCCTGGAGGCTCATCGCGCGGGCTTGTATTACAAGGAATATCGCGCCACCATCATGGACCTTCTCGAAGCGCCCATCGAGGTCAATATCCTGACGCCGATCGACGCAGTCTGACATTCCGTACCGAGCCACCGAATTTGACGTCAAATCTCGGTGGCTCGGGGACCCCATCCCTTCGGGCAGGATCCTATCCCACCGCATAGCCCGGGATCGGGCAGCGCTTGCTCAGATTGGAAACCCGGGTGCGGATATCGCTCATGGGTGCGCCTCGTCCACTGCGCAGCACCAGTACAATCAGATCTGCGAGCTCGATCATGTCGTCTTCGTCCATGCCTCGCGTCGTTATCGCCGGGGTGCCGACACGCAGGCCGCTCGGTCGCGTCGGCCGAAGCGGATCATCGGGAATCACCTGCTTGTTGCTGGTGATTCCGACATGTTCGAGCGCTTCTTGCGCGGTGCGGCCATCGATGCCGAAGCTCGTCATCACATCGATGACGAGCAGATGATTCTCCGTGCCCCCTGTCACCAACGCTATCCCGGCGCCCGACAGGCTCTCCGCCAGCCGCCGGGCATTGGCCAAGATCCGGTTTGAATAATCTTTGAAGGCCGGTTCGGCAGCCCTGCGAAAGGTGATCGCCGCTCCCGCGATATTGTTCATGTGCGGTCCGCCCTGGAGCCCAGGAAAGACTGCGGAATCGATTTCTCGAGCATATCTCTCGCGGCACAGGATGAGGCCGCCTCGCGGTCCACGCAGCGTCTTGTGGGTCGTCGTGGTGACGATATCAAAACCCGCATCCAACGGATTTTCCAGCACGCCACCTGCAATCAGGCCGCCGATATGGGACACATCGGCCATGGTGAGTGCTCCGACCTCATCGGCGATGCTTTTGAACATGCGATAGTCATAGTTGCGCGGATATGATGAGTGGCCACAGAGGAGCAGTTTCGGCCGCACTTCCTTCGCCAGCCGCAGTAGCGCATCGGCATCGATCGCCCCCGACCCGTCGGAATTGGTCTTGTAGCGGAAGAAATTAAATACCTTGCTCATGTGGGAGACGGGCGCGCCGTGCGTCAGGTGGCCGCCATGAGACAGATCCATCGCGAGCACCGCGTCGCCAGGTTTGAGCACGCCGAAATAGACCGCCTGATTCATCGGCGAGCCGGAAAGCGGCTGCACGTTGGCGTGCTCCGCCCGGAAGAGCATACAGGCGCGCTGACGGGCGAGTGTTTCGATCTGGTCGATATATTCTTGTCCGCCATAATAGCGGCGGCCGGGATAGCCCTCGGCATATTTGTTTGTGAGGACCGATCCTAGTGCCGCAAGCACCTCCGGATAGGTATAATTTTCCGAGGGGATCAGCTCGATCTCTTCGACCTGGCGACGCGCCTCGCCCGCCATGGCCGCGGCGATTTCAGGGTCACTTTCACCCAGGATGGCTTCGCGCTGCATGATCAGATCGCCCCCGTGATGGCGAAAGAGACGCCTGTACCGACGATCAAACCACGTCTTTCAGATGGTGTAGCGGCGCACTTTCGAATCCCTACCCCGTGGATAATTTCGGACATCTCGCCTGACCCCTTGCTTGCACGAACTGCGGATGGGGAATCCTATCGTCTGCCATTCGTGATGGGACCTATCTTCCTGATAGGTGGCCTTGCCCCGGCAGCCGCGGTCGCAACCGATGAAGGGCGATCCGCTTTGTGGCGCTGCGGCCGGTCATTCGCGAATTGAGCTGCTGCAGGTTCCGCGGACACTGAGATAGCGTGTTTTGGAACCGCCGGTATTGCGCGGGCCGCGGATCATGCGGGTCGCCTGCGCGCCCTCGGTACCACTGCCGGCACCCGGCGGGGGACGGGGCTGCTGGTCGGTCGAACTCGTCCGCCAGCGCAACGGCAATCCTTTCTCCATCACGCTCGAGGCTTGCGATGACACGGGTCGCCTCGCTCTTCCTGCCGCAGCTGCCGATCGAGCGACTACGCAGGCTGGAGCGGCCAGCCAAGCCGCGTGAGCCTCGCACCGGCGCAAAACCGTTACAAGTCCAACGCTCGCCTGGTAGATGAATGTGTCACAGGGATCGGCCTGCCGAGCGAGGATTACGGCACCCACTCCCTGCGGAGGACAAAGGCATCTATCATCTACAAGGCCACTGGAAATCTGCGTGCGGTCCAGATTCTGCTGGGGCATACGAAGATTGAAAGCACGGTCAGGTATCTTGGAGTGGATGTGGAGAATGCCTTGACTTTGGCGGAGGGCACAGAAATTTGAAGTCGGCTGGCTCCTCGCGTCTGCGGGGAGCCAGCACCGGTCTCGGGTCCGCCACGCGCCATTTGTCATCATTCAAGCCGTAGCTAATCGTTCCTGAAAGCGGCCGTCTCCGTCAGTCAGGATAGTCTGCTCGCTGTGTCTATTGCGAATGGCCCCGGCGCATCCAAACGCTCTGTCGCGGCTTAATTAACACGGCGTAGGCCTATTTTTATAGGGTCTGCCGGTTGAGCCTGAGGGCATTGGTGATGACGCTGACTGATGAAAGCGCCATTGCCGCCGCCGCGATCATCGGTGAGAGCAGGATGCCGAACAGTGGGTAGAGCAGGCCCGCCGCGATTGGGACGCCGGCAGCATTGTAGATGAAGGCGAAGACGAGGTTTTGGCGGATGTTCGACATGGTGGCCCGACTGAGGAGGCGGGCGCGAACGATGCCGTTGAGATCGCCCTTGAGCAGCGTCACGCCTGCGCTCTCGATGGCCACGTCCGTTCCGGACCCCATGGCAATTCCGACGTCAGCGGCGGCCAGAGCGGGAGCGTCGTTTACGCCATCGCCTGCCATGGCGACCACTCGACCCTCGCTCGTGAGCCTAGCGATGACAGCGCTCTTCTGATCGGGCAGCACTTCCGCCTCGACCTCGTCAATGCCCAGCCTTGCCGCCACCGCCTGCGCCGTGGTCTTGTTGTCGCCCGTCAGCATCACTACACGGATTCCTTCCTCGCGCAGGGCGGCCAATGCTTCCGGGGTCGTTGGCTTGACGGGATCTGCGATGGCGATAATGCCCGCCACCTGGCCATCGATGCCAACGAAGATTGCGGTTGCGCCGTCGCGGCGTAGATCGTCAGCGGACGCGGCGAGCGAGTTGGTGTCGACACCCTCGCCACCAAGAAAGAGCGCATTGCCCAGCACGATCCGGCGGCCTTCTACAATGCCCGTCGCCCCACGTCCGGTCGGAGAATCGAACTCGCTGACCTCGGGCAAGGAGATCGATCGGCTGCGGGCGGCTTCGACAATGGCGAGAGCGAGCGGATGCTCCGAAGCCCGTTCGACCGAGGCGGCGAAGCGGAGCACGTCGGCCTCCATATGGCTTGCCGCCGGCACAATGGCGGTCACGGCGGGATGCCCTTCCGTAAGCGTCCCGGTCTTGTCGACGACCAGGGTATCGACCTTCTCCATATGCTCCAGCGCCTCGGCATTCTTGATGAGCACGCCGAGGCCCGCGCCCCGGCCGACGCCCACCATGATCGACATCGGGGTCGCCAGACCCAGCGCACATGGGCAGGCGATAATGAGTACCGCGACAGCCGCGACGAGCCCGTAGGCGAAGCGGGGTTCCGGTCCCCAGATGCCCCAACCGGCAAAAGCGAGGACGGCGATGGTGATGACGACCGGTACGAACCAACCTGAGACCTGATCGGCCATGCGCTGGATTGGCGCGCGCGAACGCTGCGCCTCGGCGACCATCTGCACGATGCGGGCCAGCATCGTGTCGCGGCCAACCTTGGTGGCCACGATGACAAGCGCACCGGTCTGGTTGAGCGTGCCGCCGATGACGCTGTCACCCTTGATCTTGGTGACGGGCATGGATTCTCCCGTCACCATCGACTCATCGAGTGATGAACGTCCGTCCTCTACGGTGCCGTCTACCGGTACCTTTTCGCCGGGTCGCACCCGAAGGCGGTCGCGCACGCCGACCAGATCGAGACTGACTTCCTCTTCCTCGCCATTTGCGAGCAGGCGGCGGGCCGTCTTGGGGGCAAGGCGGAGCAGTGCCTTGATCGCGCCTGACGTTCGTTCGCGCGCCCGCAGTTCGAGCAGCTGGCCGAGCAGGACGAGGACAGTGATCACCGCCGCAGCCTCGAAATACACAGCCACCGTGCCGTCGGCATTGCGGAAGGCTGGAGGGAACAGCCCCGGGGCCAGGGCGGCGACCATGCTGTAAGCCCATGCGACACCTGTACCCATGGCTATCAGGGTGAACATGTTGAGGCTGCGGTTCTTGAGCGAGGTCCAGCCACGCTCGAAAAACGGCCATCCGGCCCACAGCACCACGGGTGTGGCCAGAACTAGCTGGAGTCCGGTTGAAACCGGCGCCGGCACGACATGATGGAGCGCGGGGAACAAATGCCCGCCCATTTCCAGCACGAGCACGGGAAAGGCGAGGATGAGGCCAATCCAGAAACGGCGTGTCATGTCCGCCAGTTCTGGACTGGGGCCGCTCTCCGTATGCCCCATTTCCGGTTCGAGTGCCATGCCGCAGATCGGACAGGCGCCGGGGTGATCTTGTCGCACCTCCGGATGCATCGGACAGGTCCAGATTGTGCCTTCTGGGGCCTTGATCGGGATGGAGGGCGTTTCGCCAGTATAGCGCAGGGGATCGGCCGCGAACTTTGCCTGGCATTTGCTGCTACAGAAATAGAAGGTCTTGCCGCCATGCTCGGCGTGATGCGCGGTGTCATGCGGATCGACCGTCATCCCACAGACGGGATCGCGCGCGCTGTGCCCTGCGATCAGGTCGTGATGATCGTGAACGGCGTGGTCCATCTCAGTTCCTCGTCTGATCTACGTCCCTGCTCCTCGACACCGGGTTGACGTCAATAAGCCATAAACGATCCATTGGGAGGTATGAATGCCTGAAGTAGGTTGGTCGGACTGGGGACGCGCTACGGTACTATACCTATATCGCCTGCATGGCTGAGGGTCGATGCTCGCAACATCTCAACATTCGGAGGACACGAAGATGAGGTGTGCGGTCAAGATCGGGACGTTCTTGCTGGTAGTGACGGCTGTTCCCGCATTTGCCGAGCAGGTAGATCCGCATGCGGATCACCAGCCTGCCGTCCAGGCAACAGTGCCGGGCAAACCCGCTACGAACGTGTCGAAGCCTTCCAGGCACCATAAGCATCGCCACGACTGTTGCCAGATGATGGGCAAGGAAAGCGCCGATCACGGTGCGGTCACGGACAAGGCGATGGGGGCGGATATGATGAAGGACGGCATGATGAACCCGTCACCGGATCATGCCGCTCCGCAGAATAATCACGATCACAACTGAAGGGATCTCCACCATGGCAGAGCGATCACGCCAGCGGATATTTCGTTCGAGGATGGTCCTGATTGGCTTCATGGTGATCGCCGGCTTTTTCCTGCTGTCGGAACACCGGGCGCATCTGTTCGGTGTTTTGCCCTATTTGCTGCTGCTCGCATGCCCGCTCATGCACATCTTCATGCATCACGGCCACGGCCGCCATGGTCATGGCGAACACGATGCCTCCGGAAGCCAGCCTGCCATCGCCACTGACTCCCCCATTGCCGGAGACCGGCCATGACGCACACATACCAGTCTGGTTATGGGCTTTGGGGCCTCGCATTCGTCAACGCGGCCGTTTTTATCCTGTTCGCCTTCAGCTTTTTCAAACCCGAAACCAAGCGGGACTGGCGCAGTTTCGGCGCGTTCAGCGCTTTCTTGGTCGCGTTGTTCGCGGAGATGTACGGATTTCCGCTGACGATCTATCTGCTCTCTGGCTGGCTTCAGACGCGTTATCCCAATGTCGATTGGTTCTCTCACGATGCGGGGCATCTGCTGGAGATGATGTTCGGTTGGAAGGTCAATCCGCATTTGGGGCCCTTCCACATCGCCAGCTTCATACTGATCGGAGCCGGCTTCTGGCTGATCTCGGTCGGCTGGAATGCCTTGCACGCGGCGCAGCGCCGGCACCGCCTGGTCACGACTGGCATCTACGCCCGAGTGCGCCATCCTCAATATGCTGGCTTCATCCTCATCATGCTCGGCTTTCTGCTGCAGTGGCCGACGCTGCTGACGCTGGCGATGTTCCCTGTTCTGGTCGTCATGTATGTCCGGCTCGCCCGGCATGAGGAAATCGACGCCCTCACCGCATTCGGACAGGAGTATCGCGATTATATGGCGCGCGTGCCGGCCTTCTTTCCCCGGCTGGGAGGCGCTGTCTCTAACCGTCACTGAACCATACCGAAGGAGGCTGCGATGGATCATGAAAAGCGCGCATCAGCACCGATCCCCATAGCGACGCTGGGCCTCGCGCTCAGCCTGTTCCTGGCGCTGTCCTATTACTATGCATCGCAGGCTATAAGCTGCTGCCAAACCTGCCTATCCAGCACTCTGCCCTGGCGATCTTCCTTCCGGGCTTCCGTCTCCTGACCTGGGGGAGCTTTTGGACAGGTCTGGCGGAAAGCGTCGCCTGGGGATGGTATGTCGCTCTCCTGCTCGGTTCGATCTATAATTTTCTGCTGTCGCGGCGACGGGGCACATGATGTCCGAAGGCGGCCGGTCTAGCAGAGGATGCAGAAAACTGGACCGACCGTACCTGGGATTCGAAAATCGGAGGCTGAACGTCGTATAAGGGTCGGTTTCGCCGATGGCAAATGCCGCATTGTGGGACGAAGCGGCCGATCTGCCTGGGCCACCCGAACGTCGGGTCCTCCCGAAACACGACATTCGCTGGCGTAGTCCTTCGCGTTCCTGAAAGAGCCGGTCTGCCGCTCATCCACCATAGCTGCATAGTAGCGTCGTCGCCAACGCGCGCGCCTGCGGCGCGAGCGCGGCGTCGGCCAGCTCGCCAGCGGTCCAAAAGGACAGGACTCCGCGAAAAGCGAAGGCGAGCTGCTGCGGCAATTCGGTGAGGGCTTCCGAGCGCCGCGCTGCGTTGAGGCCGTCGCCGTCATCCAGGGCGAGAGCCCACAAGGCGGCCGACCGCGCCGCGACCAAGCCGGGATCGGGCGCCGGGGTGCCCAGCCAGCCCATAACGCCGCGACTGACCAGCGGTTCTTCAAGCATCACGGCGGCGGCAATGTCCACCGCCGCGCCGACACGCGCCGCCGCGTCGCCGGGGGGCGATGCGGCCCGGTAGCGCGCCTCCATCGCATCGATCCGTCGGCCTGACAGGGCCTGCATGATTCCGGCCTTGCTGCCGAAGTGATTGAACGGCGTTGCGAAGCTGACCCCAGCCTCAGAAGCGAGGTCGCGCATCGAGAAGTCAGCCTTGCCCTGTCGCATCAGATGTTCGGCTGCATCGAGGATGCGGGCGCGGACGGGTGCGCCGCGTTGGAGGCCAGTGGGTGGGTTGCTCTTGTTCTGGGTCATTCTCATATCTATATCATGATATAGTTTGTATGCAACCAGGAGTCGCCCATGACCATCGCCCCCAAGACCTTCCTCATCACCGGCGTCAGCTCAGGCCTTGGCCGCGCGTTCGCCGAAGGCGCGCTCGCTGCGGGCCACAAGGTGATTGGAACGGTGCGCCGCGCCGAAGATGCCGACCCCTTTGCAGCCCTTAAGCCCGATCGCGCACATCCGCTGTTGCTCGACGTTACCGACTTTGCGGCTATCCCAGACGCCGTACGCGGTGCCGAGACGGCGACCGGGCCGATCGACGTGCTCGTCAACAATGCCGGCTATGGCCATGAGGGCGTCCTGGAAGAATCCTCGATGGACGATCTCCAGCGCCAGTTCGCCGCTAACGTCTTCGGTCCTGTCGCGATGATGCAGGCGGTGCTGCCGGGCATGCGTGCGCGCCGTGCCGGGCACATCATCAACGTCACCTCAATGGGGGGCTTCATCACCATGCCCGGCATCACCTTCTACTGCGGCAGCAAGTTTGCACTAGAGGGCATTTCGGAGGCGCTGGGCAAAGAGGTTGCCGGCCTAGGCATCCGTGTTACGGCGCTCGCTCCCGGCCAGTTCCGCACGGATTGGGCGGGCCGGTCGATGGATCGCACGCCGCGCAGCATCGGCGATTATGATGCGGTGATGGACCCGATCCGCTCGGCGCGTCAGGCCAAGAGCGGCAATCAACCAGGCGATCCGGCGAAGGCGGCGCAAGCCGTGCTGCGGCTGGTCGAGGCCGATACCCCGCCGGTACGCCTGTTCCTTGGCGAGGATGCGCTTGGGCTAGTTGATCACAAGCTCGACGCGATGCGGGCCGAGATGACGGCGTGGAACGCGCTCTCTCGGTCGACCAGTTTTTCGGCGTGAGCGACGCGTGTCATCGGGCGCGGGCAAGATCGAACGCATAGCCTCGCTATCGGCGCGATTTTGGCGAAACGCCGAAAGCGCGCCGATAGGCGTGTGCGACGGCCGGTTCAGGCGGAAAAAGCCATTCTCGCGTCCAGTTCGGTATGGCGTGTTTTGGTCGCGTGTCGTCTAAGGGGAAGCAAAGATATGCTCCCCCTTTCGCGAGCCTATGGCTTCGCGGCGACGGGCAGGCGGAATGGCGCGCCCAGACGATTGAACGCGTTCATTGCCGCGATCACTAGCGTGAGATCGACCAAGTCCTTTTCAGCAAAGGCGGCGGCAGCGGCGGCATAGGCTTCGTCCGAAGCATGGGTCGTGCTGACATTGGTCACTTCCTCTGCCCAGGCCAGCGCTGCTCGATACTGCTCAGAAAACAGGTGCGGCACCTCCGCCCAGACGGGGACGAGGGCAACCTTGTCGATCGCCATGGTCTTGAGCAAATCGCGCGTATGCATGTCGATGCAATGGGCGCAGCCGTTGATTTGCGACACTCGTAGAAAGATCAGATGGATCAGCTCTTCAGGAAGGGCTGTCTTCCTGGTCACATAATGATGGATACCGAACAGAGCCTTGGCGCCTTCGGGCGCGATTTCCGACCAGTTCAAACGCTTTATCTCGGTCATGCTGCTTTCCTCGTTATCGGCGCCGAGTGCCGGCGCTCGCGGAGTTGACGAGGTACGCCGGTGCATCGTGACATCATGGCTCAAATATTTTTCGCTCCCGCCCTCGTCCCATGTCACACCGGAGGCGGCCATCTCGTCATGCAGGCGGACACTTGCATCGGAGACATGGACATGAAGATCGTTATCATCGGCGGCACCGGACTGATCGGTCGGCCACTGGTTGGACTGCTGCGGGCCGAGGGTCATGAGGTTGTCGCCGCTTCACCAAGCACCGGCATCGATGTGCTCACCGGCGTCGGCCTGGCAAACGCGCTGATGGATGCCGCCGTCGTGGTCGATGTCAGCAATGCCCCGTCGTTCGACGACGAGGCCGCTCTTGCTTTCTTTCGTGGCACGACAGCCAACTTGCTGGAAGCAGCACGCGACGCAGGAGTGCGTCACGTCATCGCACTTTCGGTGGTGGGGACCGATCGCCTTCAGGCATCGGGTTATTTTCGCGCCAAGCTGGCACAGGAGCAACTGATCGCCGGCAGCGGCATGCCGTACACGATCGTGCGCGCCACCCAGTTCTTCGAGTTCCTATCCACCATCGCGGATGGCTACACGCGGGACGATACTGTGTACCTGCCGGGCATCGCGCTCCAGCCGGTCGCCGCAGCGGATGTCTCGGCCCTGCTTGCCGAGATCGCCACAGCCGCCCCGGCCGGCGGCATCATCGAAGTGGCAGGACCGGAGCGCGCGCCGCTGGCCGAGTTTACCGCCAGCTGGCTCGGGGCCCGCGACGATCCGCGCCGGATCAGCGTCACCGCCGATCATGACTATTTCGGCGCGCGCGCCGACGACGGTTCGCTGGTTCCGGACGAAAATCCACGGGTCGCTCCTACGCGCTTCGAGCAGTGGCTTGCCGCTCAGGCGCAGGAAAGCGTCGCATGAGCCGGAACCTTCCGCTGGCACTTGCCGCAGTCCTCGGTCTCGCATCCGCTGTAAACGGCGCGTTTATGCTGATCTCACCAGCGAACTGGTATTTCGCCGTGCCCGGCGTCACCACCACCGGCCCGTTCAACCAACATTTCGTGCGCGACATAGGCCTGATCTTCTTGCTCGTCGCAATCGCGATGCTCACAGGTGTAGCCCGGCCGGTGGCCCGCGTCCCCCTGTGGTCCGCCGCCGCGCTCTGGCTTGCCGGCCATGCGCTGTTCCATTTCTGGGAAGTGGCGGTCGGCATCTGTGGGGCAGGTGCGCTGGCTCAGGATTTTCCTGCTGTCACCTTACCGGCTATAGTGACGACCGTTCTTGCCCTCTGGGCGTGGCGCGATGCCAAGCGCAGTCGCCGACCACATTCGAAGGGGGACCGTCTTGCTGCACAGTGAGAAACGTCTTGCCGCTTTTGAAGCTGAGCGGCCAAGGCTGTTGCGTCTTGGCTATCGGATGCTTGGCTCAATCAGCGAGGCGGAAGATGTCTTGCAGGACGCGTGGCTGCGTTGGGCGGCAACGGCGCACAGCATTGACACGCCGGCAGCCTATCTGACCCGCATCGTCACTCGGCTTTGTCTTGATCAACTCAAGTCCGCCCGCGTGCGCCGGGAGACCTATGTCGGTGCCTGGCTGCCTGAACCTTTGATGGGCACGACTGAAGAAGAGGAGACGATCGCCGACGACGTGACGCTCACACTGATGCTCGCGATGGAGCGCCTGTCCCCGCTGGAGCGTGCCGCCTTCCTGCTCCACGACGTGTTCGACATGGCCCTCACGGAGGTCGCGACCACATTGGGCCGTGAACCCGCCGCCGTCCGGCAGCTTGCCTCGCGCGCGCGCAAGCATGTGCAGCATGCGCGGCCGCGCTTCACTTTGGAGGCCACCGAGGCCGATCGGATCGCACGCGCATTCTTCAATGCGGCCCGCGACGGTGACACAGTCGCATTGTCCGCACTGCTGGCACGCGATGTCGAGATCCATTCTGATGGCGGCGGTAAGGTGATTGCCTTCCGCAAAGTGGTGCGCGGGATCGAGCGAGCGCTTCGCTTGTTCGCCGGGCTGCGTCGGAAGTACACGTCAGCACCGAAGCTACTGCGCACCGCGATGATCAACGGCCTGCCCGGCTACATCAGTATCGACCGTGGCGACGTGCTCCAGACCACGGCGCTCGATGTGCGCGATGGGCGCATCGCGGCGATCTATATAGTCCGTAATCCCGACAAGCTCCGTCACCTAGAGGCAGTTTTCGGCACTGACGGTCATCCACAGCACGGCCACTGAAGGTCGTGAATTGGTCGACAGCCGCTGGGATAGCGGTCCGTCCGCACCTGGGAACGAAAAATCGGCGGCTGAAGGACCGCAATGGGTCGACGACAGAGGTAATGTAGGGAAGTTAGGTGAGTTTATCGAAATTCGCTGACTTTTGGCGCCTTGCGGAAGGGCTCACAATTTGCTGCCTCCTGCTTGGCTGAACGTTTCTCCCGTGGCCATCATGGCCAATGGAGATGTGTCATGGGATTATCAGAATTTGATCCCGCTGCACGCGAGCGAGTGTCGTGGAATTCGGGACGCAAAGTCGGCGCGAAGCGCGCATTGAAACCCCGCCAGATTTGGGCAATCCGCTTTTTCCTTGATCAGCACGGACGGACCCGCGACCGGGCGCTTTTCGACCTCGCCATCGACAGCAAACTGCGCGGTTGTGATCTGGTGAAGATCAAGATCGGCGACATCGTGTGTGATCGGAAAATTCGGACGCGGGCGATCGTTGTTCAGCAAAAGACTGGGCGGCCGGTCCAGTTCGAGTTGATGGACGACGCTCGCGCCAGCCTGCTCCGATGGCTGGAACTGCGCGGCGGCTCCCTGGAGGATTATGCCTTCCCGAGCCGCACCGATCATGCGGCCCACATGAGCACCCGCCAATATGCCCGCCTGGTGGATGAATGGGTCACAGGGATCGGCCTGCCGGGTGAGGATTACGGCACGCACTCCCTAAGGAGGACAAAGGCATCAATCATCTACAAGGCCACCGGAAATCTTCGCGCAGTCCAGATACTGCTTGGGCATACGAAGATCGAGAGCACTGTTAGATATCTCGGCGTTGATGTGGAGGACGCCCTGACTTTGGCAGAAGGCACAGAAATCTGAAATCGGCTGGCTCCTCGCATCTGCGCGGAGCCAGCACCAAAATCACATCTGCAAGGCGCCACCGACCTTAGTGGGCAAAAGCACGCGGACTGAAAGCGGTCATTCGCAGTCTCCGCTGAAGCGAAGATGTCGCCGAACTTCTTGGTTAGGAGACCGCAATTCGCTGACCGCCTGCCGGGCTATCTGCTCGCCGCCCCACAAGCTGAGCCCGGCCATGATCGCGGCGACTATGATGTCCGGGAGGCCCGAACCGGTGCCGAAAACACCTAGTGCCGCGAGAAGGACTGCGAGGTTCCCGAGGGCATCATTACGTGAGCAGATCCAGACCGATCGCATGTTCGCATCGCCCGTCCGGAAACGATATAGCATGAGAGTCACCCCGCCATTGGCAACGAGCGCCGCAAAGCCGACAATGCCCATCACTTCTGCTTGTGGATGGGTGCCGTGGGAGAGCGCCCAGAGCGCGCTCAGCAGCACATAGAGGCCGAAGCTGAAGATCGTGACGCCCTTCACCATTGCGGCGCGGGCGCGCCAGGCAAGAGCGAGGCCTGCGACCCCCAGACTGATCGCATAGTTGGCAGCATCGCCGAGAAAATCGAGCGCGTCCGCCTGCAGGGCCTTCGAGCCACCGAGAAGGCCGGCGGTCAGCTCGACCGCGAACATCAGCACGTTCACCGCCAGCGCGATCCACAAGGCGCGGCGCCACGCGGGGCTGTTGGTATGGTCGGCTCTGTCGGCCGCGCAGCTGGAACAGGCCATGAGGGCGACGCTTTCTTTTCTGCGAGTCGATGTCCTATATGCACCCTGTAGCAAGTACAGGGTCAAGAGGCAGGCAGATGATCACGCGAGGCAAGCTGGCCAAGGCGACAGGCACGAAGATCGAGACCATCCGCTTCTATGAAAAGATCGGACTTCTGGCACCGCCCGAGCGCACGGCGGGCAACTATCGCGCCTATGGCCAGGATGATGTCGACCGGCTGAGCTTTGTGCGCCGCGCGCGCGATCTTGGCTTTTCGCTGGACCAGGTCCGCACGTTGCTCGATCTCGCCGATGATCGCAGCCGGTCATGCTGCGCGGTCGACGAGATTGCGCGCACGCAGCTCAAGGCGGTCGAAGAGAAGATCGCTGACCTGCTGGCGCTGAAGCGGGAGCTCTCGAACCTGATCGAGCAGTGCGACCAGGGTACGATCGCGGACTGCCGGATCATCGGCGCGCTCGCGCCCGCCGAGGTTTGAGGGGGCACGGGCTCAAGCGGCCCGTGCCCGGACAACTCATTTCTTGCTGATCGCGGTGACTTCGCCGCCGCTTGCTTCAAGCTTCAGATCGAAACTGACCTCGTCGCCGACCTTCACGCTGTCGATGAGCGGGGGCGCGGCCTTGAAGGCCATTGTCATCGCCGGCCAGTTTGCCTCCGCGATCGGGCCATGATCGAGCGTGATCGTGCCCGCAGCTTTGTCGAGAGCCGTTACCTTGCCTGTTCCCTTCGCCATCTTTGCGCCAGGCGCCATCGCCATGTTACCCATGTCGCCGTCCATCATGTTCGTGGCGGCGGCGGGTGCTGCGGTATTGGTCTCGGCCGTGACGGGCGTCTCCGCCTTCTTGTCGCACGCGGCGGTAAGGGCGACGAGGCCGAAGGCAATGGTCAGTCTTGTATGCTTCATGGTTTTCTCCTTCAGGGTAAAATAGTGTGTGGGGTGGACGAGGCTTTTCGCCGCCGCATGAGCAGATAAGCGGCGGGAATAACGAACATCGAGAGGAGCGGCGCAGTCAGCATGCCGCCGACCATGGGCGCGGCGATCCGGCTCATCACTTCCGAGCCCGCGCCCGACCCGACTAAAATTGGGAGCAGACCGGCGATGATCACCGCCACCGTCATGGCCTTGGGCCGGACCCGGAGCAACGCGCCCTCGCGCACGGCCTTAGCAACGACATCGGGGAGAGGATCGTCTCCGCGTTCCTCAAGCGCGTCCTTGAGGTAGATCAGCATCACCACGCCGAACTCGGCGGCAACGCCGGCGAGCGCAATGAACCCGACGCCGGTCGCGACCGACTGGTGGTAGCCGAGCAGGTAGAGAGTCCAGAAGCCGCCGGTGAGCGCGAAGGGCAGCGTGCCCATGATTAGCAGCGCTTCGTCGAAGCGTCCGAAGATCAGGAACAGCAGCACGAAGATAATAACTAGGGTCCGGACTCGTTACAGCCACCAGATGACGACAGCAGCGATGCTGATGGCGCCCATGAAGTTTTTGAGATTTCGATCGAAGCGGGTGGCGATGCGTCGCCAGTCCTTGAAGCGGCAGAA
>Ga0157372_10000723_pt1 | contig 35949 bp, 32 predicted proteins | sample C55metaG_FD_115307 | JGI IMG/M metagenome (GOLD analysis project Ga0157372, IMG submission 115307) | Corn rhizosphere microbial communities from Kellogg Biological Station, Michigan, USA - C5-5 metaG | ecosystem: Host-associated > Plants > Roots > Rhizosphere > Soil | place: USA: Michigan...
CTGTTGCACTGTCCGTCGGCGCCTTGCGGCACCGCCCAGGCGTTACCTGGCAGCGCGCCCTCCGGAGCCCGGACTTTCCTCGAGCGCTTGCACGCTCGCGACCGTCCGGCCGGCGACATCCATGTCGAAAGGTAGCGACTCCGGGCCCGCCGTGCGCTGACTTGGTGGCGACGATCGGGTGACGGTCAAATGACAAGAGTCCCTAGCATCTGCCCGTCGTTGCCGAGGCGCGTTGCTCGCGCCACCCACCACCGCCCGGGAGGGCCGAATCATGTTGCACGACGCGGGAAGCACTGCGAATCTGCCACCCATTACGACATTGCTCACCCCCGCGGAGCGACCACGCGTCGACGCGGCCGGTGAAGGGTGCTATCGGACCCTGCACCGCGATTCGGTGGAAGATATCATCCACGACTTGAAGTCACGTCCCGTACAGGCCGTGCTCGTGTCCGTAAGCTGCGCCGGCCCGCTCGCGACGCGCGTCGCGACACTGGTCCGCGAGTTTCCGCGCGTCCCGGCGGTCGCGCTCCTCAGCGACTTCGAGCGCCGCACGCCGCACGCCGTGCTGGCGCTCGGGCAATCGGGCATTCGCCGCCTCGTTGACGTACGACAGCCGGCCGGATGGCGGGAGCTGCGCGGTGCGCTCATGGCGGATACCGGTGATGGCGGCCAGCGCGGCATCCTTGGCCAGCTCTCCGTGGATCTCGCTGGTGCGCCCGAAGACTGCTGGCGGTTCTTCGAGACGATCTTTCTCTGCCCGCCGCGCATCTCCAACGTGCGCATGCTGTCGCGTCACCTCGGCGTGTTGCCGAGCAGCATGATGAGTCGCTTCTTCCGCGCCGGCCTCCCGGCACCAAAGCGCTACCTGGCGCTGGCGCGCCTGGTGCGTGCTGCCCGGCTTTTCGAGAACTCCGGGTTTTCCATCGCCAACGTGGCCTACCACCTGGAGTTCAGCTCACCGCAGAGCTTTGGCCGGCACGTCCGCACGCTGCTGCACATGACCGCCGGCGACTTCCGGCATCAGTACGATGGCATGGGAATGTTCCAGCGGTTCCGGCAGGAACTGATTCTCCCGTATCTCAGCGCGTTGCGCGAGCTTCGGCCGCTGACGGCGCCACCGGGCTGGGTTGCGGCGCATGGCGCGCATCGCCGCTCTCGCGGGGTGGCGCCACGACGGCCGCATCCATGATGGACGCGCCGGTGACGGCGAAGCGGCTCACGGACTGCCGAAGGCGATCGGCCAGTTCGGCGAGTTGACGCGAGGTGGTGCTCAGCCCGTCGAGTGCCGTCGTCTGGTGGGTCGCGACGAGCGACGCGGTGGCCGCGCGTGCCGACGCTTCGACGGCGACATCCTGGATCCCGGCGATGGATGCGGTCAGCGTTTCCATCGCGGCGGACTGCTCGCGTGATACGCCGGCCGTCTCGACCACGATATCCGTGATGCGCCGGATGCCGTCGAGCATGGTTCCGAGCGCGCCGGTGGCCTCGTCGGCGACGCTGCCGACGTCGCGCACCTCGCGCTCACCTTCAGTCATCGCGGCAACGGCCGCGGCGATGTCGTCGCGCACGGCGGCGTTGGTGTCCGCCACCTCGCGCGCGGCGCGCGCGCTCTCCTCGGCGAGCTTGCGCACCTCCTCGGCCACGACGGCGAACCCCTTGCCGTGCTCCCCGGCTCGAGCTGCCTCGATCGCGGCGTTGAGCGCGAGCAGGTTGGTCTGGCGCGCAATGCGCGCGATGGACTCGGCGAACTCGTTGACCCGCTGCGACGCGCTGTCGAGCGCCCCGACGATCGCGGCGGTGGAGCGAACCCGGTCGCCCAGCGCGACGAGCGTGGTCGCGGCCCGACTGATCGACTCGCAGCTCGTCTCCGTGGCGTTCACGAGCACATGCGCATTCGACTCCATGTCCTGCGCTCGCCCGCGAAGCCGTTCGAAGGCCTGGTACGCCTGCTGGCTGTGCCGGGCGCCGTCCTCGGTGAAACGTCGCTGCGCGTCGAGCTGTCGCGTCAGGTTCACGGCGGTCGCCGCGAACTCGCTCCCGCTCTCGGAGAGCGTACCGGTCGCCGCCGCCAGCCGTTCGGCGAGACCGGCGACCTGATCGGCCTCGCGCTGAACCGTCCCGATCAGCTGCCCGAGCCGCTCGAGCATCCGGTCGAAGCTCTGCTGCAGCAGGCCTAGCTCGTCCGTGGAGCGTGTGTCCACGCGAGCCAGCAGGTTGCCCGACTCCGCTCGTGCGACCACCTCGCGCGTAGCGCGGATCCGAGCGATGAGGCGCGAGCTGATCGGGACGAGCTGACTCGCGATGACGAGCAGCAGGGCGGCGTAGACCACGATCCAGACGCCAGCCGCCGTTCCACTTCCCGGTGGAAGCACCGGCAGCCGGACGAGAAGAAACCCGGCGGCCGACGCGGACGCCGTGAAATAACCGAGTGCGCGGCCCCGGTCGAACGAGTAGGGAATGATGACGAGGAAGTACAACATCACCAGCGCATTCTCGGCCATCGCGGCGATGACCGTGCTGATCAACGCGACGTCGAGCGTGGCGACGGCATAGCGCATCCACCACACCCCGGACAGCGGACCCACCGCCAGCGTGGTGAGCAGGGCATTCAGCAGCAGTGCCGCGATCGCGATGGCCAGGACCACCGCGAGCGACACGGGGGCGATGCCGGAGAGCGAGCCGGCAACGCCCGCAACGCCAAGCACGGCGGTGAGGATGTAGCGCCGCCGTGCACCAAGTCTGAAGGTGAGCGTGTCCTTGGCGCGATCTTCGTTGCGCAGATCGCGCGCGTCGAGTGCAGGAGTGCGGGGTGCCATGCTGGGGCTGGAGGCGGGAGCACTAAATTCGGGCGACGAGCCGCAGGGGTCAAGCGTGGAGCGCGCCCGTGCTCGCTGCGATTGGCTCGCGCCGGATGGCAAGCTTGGTGCAATGCACGCCGTCGTGACCACGGAACGCGAAGTCTCGGTGCCGTTCGCTCCACCTATGCCGGTCCCTGACCGGCACCTCGCGCCTGCGGAGACCTCCGCGCTCGCGCGCCCGTTGGCGAGGCTGCTGGAGGCGCGAGCCGACGAGCTCGCGGCGCGCTGGGTCGAGCAGGTTGGCGAGTGGCTGCCCGTCGCGACGGTTGTCGCGGCGAACGAGGCGCCAACATCGCCCCGCGACGTTGGCTCGCTTCGCGTGGCGGCACTTGTGCGCAGCGCGGCGGGAGCGCTGGTGGCCGAAGCTCCCGCCGACGATGTCGCGGCGATCAGCCACGCCGTTGGCGTGTCGGCCTTTGCCGCGGGCGCGCCGTTGCATGACGTGCTTCGCGGGCTCGACCGGCTCACGGCGATGTGCCTGCACGTCTTCGAGGAAGGAGTGGAACGCGACGACGCGCTCAATGCTTCGCCGGCGGACGGCGTACGCGCCTGTCGCCAGCTTCAGGCGTGGGCGGCCGCCGTAACGGTTGCGGCGACACGCGGCTATGCCGAGGCCGTTGACCGTGCGCTTCAGGAGCGGTTTCGTCGCTTGCGACATGACCTGCGCAACCCGCTCAGCACCATCCGCAGCGCACTCTCCCTCATGGCCGACGAGACGGTGCCCGAGGAAGCGCGCCGGAGTCCACGCTTCCGCGCGATGATCGAGCGCAACACCGCGACGCTCGATCAGATGATCGTCGCGCGGCTGAGCGACGTGGAGGCGCACGTCGTGCCGGCGCCGACGCGTGGTGGCGAGACATCGTCAGCGCCCGCCGGGGTCGGCGAGTCGCGAGACGATGTCGCTCGCCCTCGCCAGCGCGACGACCGGCAGGCCGGCTCCTTCTAGCGCCTGTCGCCCGCCTTCTTCGCGGTCCACGAGCGCCAGCACGCCCACCACCGTACCACCGGCGTCGCTCACCGCCTGTGCGGCACGCAGGGCCGAGCCGCCCGTGGTGATCACGTCCTCGACGACCGCCACGCGGTCACCTTCGCGGTACGGACCTTCGATCAGGCGACCGGTGCCGTGCGCCTTCGCTTCCTTGCGCACGGTGAAGGCCCGGATGGGAGTCCCGGCCAGCGCACTCGCGTACGCGATCGCGTAGCTCACCGGGTCCGCGCCCAGCGTGAGACCACCGACGGCGTCGACGGCCCAACCGGCGGCATCGAGCGCCTCCACGCCGAGGGGGCCAATGAGCGCGAGGCCATCGGGGCTCATTGTGGTGAGCCGCGCGTCGATGTATAAGGTGGATTGTCGACCTGATGCCAGCGTGAAGTGTCCGCGCCGCGCGGAACGTTCGGCGAGCATCGTGAGCAGGCGGTCGTGATTGGGCATGCGAGTGGCAGACGGTAGCGGGACGAATCGGGACGGGCAGTCGATCGCCCCCGGGGACAGCGAGCGCCTGGGCCTTGGCCTGCTCTCGCGTTTCGTGGGGGCGGTCTTCCTGGTGGTGCTGGCCGCGCTACTGCTGCTCGATCGAGCCCAGTCAGGCGCGACACGCGATCAGGCGCGGGCTGACGCTGGTTCGGCGGCGCTGCTTGCGCAGTCGTTCGTGGCGGCGCACACCGTGCTGCTGGATCGTATCGCCCGGATCGCCGAACGGGAACCACCAGCCGACAGCGCGGCTGTTCGCGCGGCCATCGACTCGCTGGTCACCGCCGCCCCCGGTGTGCGTGCAGCGTGGCTTGCCGACAGCACCGGGAGCATCTGGCTGCAGGTGGGCTCTTCCACGGCGACGCGTCTCGACTCGGCGGGCGAGGCCATGGACCGGCGGCGGCGCCACCGCGCGACAGCCGGTACGACGTTCGTGGCGGTAAGCCGTGACAGCAGCCGTGATCGCCGCGACGCCGGCGTGCTGGTGTCGTTCACGCGCGAGCTTCGGCCGTCCGGCGGCGCGTCGCTCGGGACGGCTGGGCTGCTCGTGGATGCCGACTCGCTCCGCGCCCTGCTCGCTCGCGTGCAGCCGGCGACGCGTCGCGCGCTGCTCGTGCTGTCGGGACGAGATACCCTGGTGCAGCTCGGCGCGGCGGACGCAGGCACGAGCCGGACCCCCGTTGGCGGATCGCCAATCGTGCGGCTGCCGGATGGCGGGACCTGGCGCGTCGTCACGTCGCACGCCGTCACCTCGCCCGCCCTGCGATGGGGCTTATGGACGTTCGGCGGGCTTGGTGTGCTGCTGCTCGCCATCGGGTTGTACCGCGAGCAGCAGCGGGCACTGCAGGTGGCCGGCCGCTCGATGGAGCTCGAGCGGTTGTACAGTGACGTGAAGCGCGCCAACCAGGCGAAGAGCGAGTTCCTGGCGAACGTGTCGCACGAGCTGCGTACGCCGCTGAACGCGATCGTCGGGTTCGTCGAGCTGCTTCGCGATGGCTTTTACGGCGATCTCTCGCCGCGCCAGATTCCACCGGTCGATCGCATCGCCGCGTCGGCGACGCACCTGCGACACCTCGTCGATCAGGTGCTCGACATCGCGAAGATCGCCGCCGGCCGCCTCGAGGTGCACCCGGAGACGATCGTGCTGCGTCCGTTCGTGCTCAACGTGGCGAGCGAGCTCGAGTCGCTCGTGAGCGAGAAGGGGCTGGCGTTCTCGATCACCGTCGGCGCCTCGCTGCCGCGCGTGCGTACCGACCCGACGCATCTCCGGCAGATCCTCATCAACCTCATCGGCAACGCGGTGAAGTACACGCCGGCGGGCACGGTGAGCGTGCGCGCGCGGCTCCTCGGCGGACCACCGGACAGCAACGTGCACATGACGCCGACGCGCTCGTCGATCATCGGTGCCGACGACACGAGTGCGCGCAGCCTGCTCGCGCGCGCGCCGAGGAGCGGTACCTGGGTCGTGCTGCAGGTGGTGGACAGCGGCGTCGGCATCGCGCCGTCGGACCTGGAGCGCATCTTCGACGAGTTCGAGCAGGTGAACGCCGGTCCGCGCGGTGATTCGATGCAGCGGGGCACCGGGCTCGGGCTCGCGATCTCGCGTCGCCTCGCGCGCCTGCTCGGTGGCGACGTGAGCGTGGAGAGCGAGCTTGGTCGCGGCTCGACGTTCACGGTGTGGCTCCCGGTAAATCCGGCGGACCTCAATCGGGAACGTCGTGGAGTGGCCGGGGCGCCCACTGATGTTGCGCCGCCAGCCGGTGTCGCCTGACGGGAGGTGAGGCCAGCGCTCAGCGCTTGAAGATCGACTTGACGCGTCCGAGGAGGCCGGGTGCCTGCACCGGCTCCGGCTGCGCGAGCGCCGATCGTAACGCGTCGGCGAAGGCGACCGTGTCGGAAAAGCGCTGGCGGGGATCCTTGCTCAGGCCACGCATGATCACCTGCTCCACGTTCGTGCTGAAGCGGAGTCCTGGCCGCGCCTCATTGAGTGGGATGGGCGGCTGCGAGAGGAGCTGCGAGAACATCTCGCGCGGCGTCTTGGCGGTGAACGGGAGGCAGCCGGTGAGCATGAGGTAGGCGATCGTCGCCAGGCTGTACTGGTCGGCCGCAGGGGAAACGAGCTCGCCCGAGAGCGCCTCGGGAGCCACGTACATCAGCGTACCGACGAAGAAGCCCGCGCGGGTGAGCCGCTCCTCCGGCGCCATGTCGGTGTCGGTGGCGATGCCGAAGTCGAGCAGCTTCACCTGCCGCGTGGCCGGGTCGTACATCACGTTGTCCGGCTTGAGATCGCGGTGCACGATGCCGACGGCGTGCGCGGCCTGGACCGCGGCGGCGATCTGCGACACGATCGTCATCACCTCGTCCGGCGGCAATGGCGCGTGTGCCTTGACGTACTTCTCCAGCAGCTCGCCAGCGGCCCACTCGATGGCGAGAAAGTGCAGCCCCGGCCGCGCCTCACCCACTTCGAGCGTCTGCACCACGTTCGGGTGTCGGACGCGCTCACCGTAGCGGGCCTCGCGCACGAACCGCGCGACCGCTGTCTTGTCCTGGCGGAGCTTCTCGCGCAGCACCTTCACCGCCACCACGCCGTGTGTCGCGTGTTCGGCGCGGAAGACGGACGAGGTTCCGCCCTCTCCGATCTCGCTGCGAAGGATGTAGCCTGCGAGGGTCTGTCCGACCAGCATCTCTTTCGGCACGCGGCGAACCTAACGCGTGCTGGTGGGGAGTGGCAAGCGAGGCGAGCCCGTTGCTTGACAAATGTGCAGGGCGCTCCTATATAGGCGCCGCGCGCCGGTCGGCGCGCCCAGCACCGCCGTGCAGGTCGATTCACTCCGTTGGAGGCAGCTCGCAATGGCCAGAGGGAAAGTGAAGTGGTTCAATGACGCCAAGGGCTACGGCTTCATTGAGCAGGAAGGGGGTGAGGACGTATTCGTGCACTTTTCGGCGATCGCCATGGATGGCTTCAAGACGCTCGCTGAAGGACAGGAAGTGGAGTTCGAGATCCAGGCCGGCGCCAAGGGCCTCCACGCCGCCAACGTGCAGCGCGTCTGACTCGGCTCGCGAGCTGAACCCGATCCTGCTACCGCCTGCCCTTCGTGGCAGGCGGTGCTGTTTCCGGCCATGATGCGCGCGGTACCGGTGCCGCCGTGCACGGCCTATGCTTCGCGCATGAGCTCCACCATCCCGTGCGCTCGATCCTTCGCCGTCCACGTCCGTGACTGATCCGACCTTCGCCGCCGCACCAGAGGCGACGCGCCCGGACGCGCCGCGCCTCTTCCTGGTCGATGGCTACGCGCTCATCTATCGCGCCTTCTTCGCGCTGATCTCACGGCCGCTCACGACAGCGCGCGGCGAGAACACCTCCGCGGCGTGGGGCGTCGTCAACTTTCTCCAGCGGTTGCTCGCCACGCATCATCCCGAATACCTGGGCTGGGTGCACGACTCGGGGTTGAGCTTCCGCCACGAGCGCTACCCGGCGTACAAGGCGACGCGCGAGAAGCTGACCGAGGAGCTCCAATCCGATTTCGACACCGGGATGGAGCGGATCTGTCAGCTGCTGGAGGCATATCGGATTCCGATCCTGTCGCTCGAGGGCTACGAAGCCGATGACGTCATCGGTACGCTCGCCCGGCAGGGCGTCGAGCAGCACGCGAACGTCGTCATCGTCTCCGGCGACAAGGATTTCCAACAGCTCGTGCAGCCCGGCGTCTGGCTGCTCAATCCCGGACGCGGCGGACCGGCGAGCGTGGAGGAGCAGTGGGTCTCCGTCGAGAACGGCGGCGAGCGCCTTGGCGTGCCGCCGACGCGCGTGACGGACTACCTCGCGCTCGTTGGGGACTCCTCCGACAACGTGCCCGGCGTGAAGGGCATCGGCGACAAGACGGCGCGCGACCTCGTCGGCGAGTACGGCGACCTGGAGGCGATTCTCGCCGCCGCGCCGGCGCTCACGAAGAAGCGTCCGCGTGAGGCGCTCCTCGAGCACGGCGAGCTCGCGCGCCTGTCCAAGGAGCTGGTCACGATCCGCACCGACTTGCCGCTCACGCTGGAGCTCGACGAGATGCGCGTGCGGGAGCCGGATATTTCACGCCTGCGTCCGCTCTTCGTGGAGCTCGAGTTCCACTCGCTCGCCAGGTCGCTGGGCGACGTGGCCGCCGCCGCTGTGTCGATGCCCGGTGCGCCCGAACCGACGGCGGAGGTCACGCGGCCGGAAACGAACTACGTCACCGTGGACTCGCTGCCGGCGCTCGAGCGCATGATCGCGCGCGCGCGCCGCGCGCCGTACATCGCGGTGGACACCGCGACGGTCATCGACCCGGACAGCCCGCAGAAGGTCGACCCGCTCCGGTGCAGGCTCGTCGCCATCTCCATCGCCACCGCCCCGGGCGAGGCGTTCTACCTTCCGTTGCGTCACCGCGCCTTCGAGCCGGCGCAAGGCGACCTCGGACTCGGCACTGAACCTGGCAGCGATGCCGACGAGGCCAACGAAGCGCAACCGAAGAAACGTCGCGCGTCAAAGGCCGCAAAACCGAGCGAGCCCGGAAGCATCGCCGCGCGCGCGCTCGCCGCAGGCCCGGTGACCGTGAAGAACCTGCCGCCACTCGATGACCCGGCAATGGCGCCCCTGCGCGCACTGCTCGAGGATCCGGCCGTGCCGAAGGTGGCACAGAACGCCAAGTACGACATGCTCGTACTGCGTCGCGCCGGCCTCACGCTCGGCGGACTCGTGTCGGACACGATGGTGGCGAGCTACGTGCTGGATCCGGGGCGTCGCTCCCACGGGCTTGACCTGCTCGCGCTCGAGTTCCTCGACCACACGATGACGAGCTACGAGGATCTCTGTGGCAAGGGGAAGCAGCAGCTTCCGTATGACGTGGTGCCGATTGCCTGCGCGCGCGACTACTCGTGCGAGGATGCCGACGTCACCTGGCAGCTCGAGCAACGGTTCCGCCCGCAGCTCGAGGCGCAGCAGATCGACGAGCTCTATCGCGAGGTCGAGATTCCGCTCCTTGGCGTGCTGGCGGAACTGGAGTGGACGGGGGTGGAGATCGACCGCGCATGGTTCGCGTCGCTCAAGGAGCGGTTCGCACGCGAGCGGCAGCGGGTGGAACGCGAGATCTACCGCAGCGCTGGCGGCGAGTTCAACATCAACTCGAATCCGCAGCTGCGCGAAGTGCTGTTCGACCGCCTGCAGCTCCCGATCCTCAAGCGCACGGCAACGGGCCCGTCTACCGACGCCAGCGTACTGCAGGAGCTCGCCGAAGCAGGGCACGAGTTGCCGGTCCTGCTCATGGAGTACCGTGAGCTCTCCAAGCTCGAGAGCACCTACATCGATGCGCTGCCGGCGCTCGTCAATCCGCACACCGGCCGGCTGCACACGTCATTCAATCAGACCGTCGCGGCGACCGGGCGGCTCTCATCCAGTGAGCCGAACCTCCAGAACATCCCGATCCGCCGCGAGCTGGGTCGAGACATTCGCCGCGGGTTCGTGCCGCGCAAAGGCTGGCTCCTGCTCGCCGCCGACTACTCGCAGATCGAGCTGCGCCTGCTCGCGCATCTGTCGGGCGATCCGGCGTTCGTGCACGCCTTCCGCTCGGGCGGCGACATCCATCGGCAGACGGCGGCGCTCATCTTCGACGTGCCGATCACCGCGGTCACCTCGGAGATGCGGAGCCGCGCGAAGACGATCAACTTCGCGACGATCTACGGGCAGGGCCCGCACGCCCTCTCGCGCCAGCTCAAGATCTCGCACGCCGAAGCGAAGGAGTTCATCGAGCGCTACTTCGAGCGGTTCCAGCAGGTGCGCCAGTATCTCGACTCGATGGTGGAGTTCGCCCGTGAGCACGGTTACGTCGAAACGATCTTTCGCCGTCGTCGCTACATCCCCGAGCTGCGCGATCGCAACTTCAACATCCGCGCATTCGGTGAGCGCACGGCGGCCAACTCACCCATCCAGGGCTCGGCGGCCGACCTGATCAAGATCGCGATGATTCGCATCCACGAGCGACTGCGCGCCGCACGGCTCAGCGCGCGCATGCTGCTTCAGGTGCACGATGAGTTGGTGTTCGAGGTGCCCGACCTCGAGCTGGACACCGTGACCGCATTGGTGCGCGATGAGATGGAGCATGCAGCCGACCTCTCGGTGCCGCTGGTGGTCGATGTCGGGAGCGGCCGGAATTGGCTGGAAACGAAGATGGGATGACTGGCGCGACGCTGGCGGGAGCCCCCTTGCAGACTGCGCGGCTTCGGGCAATACGAGGGGTACGTTCAGGGCGTGGCCCCGGGAGAAATCCTCCTAAGGCTTGATTTCCCAACCTGTTAGCGCAATACTGGCGCCGGGCATCCCCCTTGCCTTCTCTGGGGGCGCACGACACTGCCCAGAATCTGAACATTCCTTCGCCGTGTCGCCCGCCTTTTCACCCCTCCCAGGATTCCCGTGACCCCGCGCCCACGTACCGCTTTCACGCTCATCGAGCTCCTGATCGTGGTCGTGATCATCGGCATCCTCGCGGCGATCGCGATCCCCAAGTTCCAGAACACCAAGGGCCGGGCCAACGCGTCCGCCCTGAAGAGCGACCTGCGCAACATCGCCATCGCGCAGGAGGCGTACTTCTACGATCATGTCTCGTACGCCGACCAGATGTCCGAGCTCACGGCACACACGTCGCCAGGCGTGACGGTCACGCTCGGCACACCCGTTCCTGGCGCATGGGTCGCGACGGCCACGCACCCGGCATCGTATCCACTGCAGTGCACCTTGTTCTTCGGCCCGATGACGCCGCCCTTCCCCGGGGCGGCCGAAGGAATTCCCACCTGCCGGTAATCGCGCCGGTGTGATCGTGGCGCCGTCAGCCGCTGACGAGGCGCCTCGCCCGGAAGGCCGCACCTCCTGGCGCGAATTCACGTCGCGTCGCGACGGGATGATGCACGCCATGAACGGCGGCCTCTGGCTGCACCGGCACGTCTGGAAGGGACGGCCGATGGCCCACCTGGTGTCCACCGATCGCGCACGACTGCTGGACTATGGTGCGCAAGCAGGACTCCCCGCGGCGCGCCTGCAGTTCAAGCCGCTCAAGGATCCACGCACCGGCGTGCGCCGCGATGCGTGGCACTGGGATCTCGGCGGTCCCTACCTGCCACCACCGCAGCGTTCGGGCTAGTGCGTCACCGGCACCGGCCGTGAGTCCAGAGCCTCGTCGATCAGCGCACGCTCAACCGCCTGCGCGTGTGCGAGGAGCGCATTCGCCTCGGTGAGCGCCGACGCGCGCAGCGCGGGATCGGCGCGCAGCGCCAGATAGGTCCGCGCGCGACGCCATGCTCTGGACACCCGGTCCCGGAGCGCGGGTTCGGCGCCCGCGCTGAGCGCCATCGTCACCAGTGCCACGAGCGCGACACGCGCACCGAGCCAGTGGCCAAGCATGATCCCAAGGATGCCGTACCAGGCGACCAGTGCGACCGCACCAAGCAGGATCATGCGCATGGCTGGTTGGTCGCGCGATGGATCGTGGGCGAGTGACCGCTGCGCAAGCGCGCGCGCGAACCGCACGGGAAGGTCGTGCGCAAATCGATCGATCAGCGCCACCGGTAGTGCGAGGACGAGCAGCAATGATTCGCGGAGTGCGAACCAGGCTCCGTGACGGGTGCGCGGCGAGAGTTGCAGCTCCGATACGGACACACCCCGCTCGGCAAGTCGACCGACGAACGACTCTGCGGCACTGATGAAGGCGTCGGCCTGTCGAACCACGGACTCCGGTGCGGCGGCGAGTGCATCAGTGGCGATCTCGATTCGGCGCGCGAGCTCGGCTTCGGGCGCAAGTGCTCGCGGATGATCGAGAGGCGGTACGCCTTCGCTCGCGATCGCGTCGAGCGTGCGCGCGAGCTGCACGGCGTGACGCGCGCGAACCTCGCTGGCGAAATTGAGCGTGACGCGCCGCAGACGGGCGTCAATCTCGACGGTGAGCGCGGCCGCCTGGTCGTCGCCAGCTCCCAGCCACGCATCCACGTCGAGCGGCTCGCCGATGCGCACGAGGACCCGGCTCCGAGGTCGCTCCTTTTCCTCGTAGACGAGGCCGACCGCGATGATGCGCAGCCTCGTCACACCGGAGGCGCGTGCCAGCAGCGCCATGCGCGCGGCACCAGTTCGCAGTGGCGCGAGTGCGGGCGCATCATGGCTGATGCCTTCGGGAAAGATCAGCACCGCACTCCCGGCGGCGAGCGAGGCGGTCACCATCTGGAAGGCGTCGACATTCCGCGCCGCGGACGGCGCAGCGCCGACCTCCCTGGCGCTTTCGTCCTTTGCACGCCGCAACGGCACCACGCCCACGGCACGGAGCAGAATCGCCAGCACCGGCTGTTCGAACAGCGTCGCCTTCGCGGTCAGCAACACGCGTCGCGGAACGGCAACGGCGATGGTCATCGCGTCCACCAGCGCGTTGGGGTGGTTCGCCACGAGCAGTATTGGCCCGTCTCGCGGAAGCTGTTCGCGCCCCTGCACCACGAGGTCGGCGTAGTACCAGCGTAGCGCGATACGCGCCACGCGTCGAAGCGCGCGATAGAGCATCACGCTTCCCTCGTTCCAGTTGCTTCCGCCGTTCGTGGCCCGTGGTCGGGCACCTTGCGAAGCAGGAGCAGCGACGCCGCGAACATCAGCGCGACAGTGAGCACGGCGGCGCGGTAGGCGACGCCCGTGCCGTGGCCCGGCTCCAGGCCATCCACGGTCAGGCTCCAGATGAGAGGACCGAGTACTGCCGCCGCACGTGAGGAGAGCAGCAGGAGGCTGAAGAAGCGTCCGGCTTCCGCCTCCGGCACAAGCGAAAGCAGCAGCGGCCGTTCCGCGGTCGGCACGCCGCCGAAGATGAGCCCGATCAACAGTCCAACGAACCAGAACGCGCGCGCCGACGGCACCGAGACCATCGCGATGAGGAGCACCATCCAGGCGATGATGGTGAGCACGAGTGTGCGGCGGGCGCCGAAGCGGTCCACGAGTCGGCCCGCTACGTAGCTGCCGATGATCGCGGGCACCGTGAGCACGAGGAAGAGGGTGGTTTCGGCGCCTTTGGCAAAGCCCATCGCCTTCACGGCGTAGATCGCCATGAAGGACACGATCGTGCCGACGGCATCCTGATAGAGGAAGGACGCGAAAATGAAGGGCAGCGCGCCCCGATGGTCGCGTGCATCGCGAAGGGTGTGCGCGACGTCGCGGAAGGCGCGCTTCCATTCGATGGGCGCAACGTCGTGGCGCTGTGTGCGGTCGCGACAGAAGAGGGCGAGCGGAAGCGAGAAGAACGCGAACAGGATCGCCGTCGGCACGAACGTGGAGACGCGCCCGCCGTGCGCGGTGAACGGCACCAGTCGGTGAAGGGTGTCGAGCAGGCCCGCGGGAAGCTCGCCGAGCAGAGGAATGGCTCCATTGAAGAACGGAACCACCAGCAGGAGCCCAACGATCGTGCCCACATATCCGACCGCGGTGCCGATGCCTGAGAGGCGACCCTGCTCGTCCGGCGGCACGAGCTCGGGCAGCATCGCGTTGTAGAACGGCTGCGCCGCCTGATAGGCGTAATTCGCGATGATGAAGGCGATCAGCACCCAGGTGAAGGTGCCGACCGTCGGGTGCCACCCAGCCGGGAGCGTGGCACCGCCGATCACGGCCTCCCCGGCGACGGGGAGCGATCGCTGCCCGATGATGCCGATCGCCACGCAGGCGAGGCAGGACACGATCGTGAATCCCACGACCCAGGGCTTTCGCCGCCCGCGTGCGTCGGAGAGCGCACCAAGCACGGGCACGGAAAGCACAACGAGCAACGAGGAGACGCCGTTGCCGATGGCGTAGGCCGTGCTCGAGGCACCAAGGTCGGAAATCAGCCAGACGGAGAAGTAGAGCGTCGCGACATTCATCGAGAAGATGGTGTTCGCGAAGTCGTACAGCGCCCAACTGGCGCGTTCGCGCCAGGGCGCGCGTACGGGGTTGGTGGGTTGCGCGGAGCGTGGGGGCGGGCGCAGGTTCATCTTCTCATCCGGTTCTGATTGACGGCCTGCTGCAGGTCACCAAATTAGGGGGCATGTCTCTCCGCCGCTTTCGCTCCGGCCTGCGCGCCGGCATTCCGGGCATCGCGGTCGCGCTCCCTATGATGCTGTTCGGGCTTGGGTCCTGCGAGCGCGGTGAACCGGTAGCGCGCACCGATGCTCCCGCGGCGGCAACTGCGTCATCGACCGGCCCGAGCGCCAGCCCACCGGTCGACAACGGCTGGCTCCCCTCCGCCGGACCCGCACTGCTGGTGCAGGGCGCCTCGCGCGACGAGGCGATCGCCCTCTTCCCCGCCACGGGTGACAGCGACGCGGTGGCGCGGCTCGACTCGATGAGCCTGAGCGCGGTTCCAGTCACCTTGTTTGGTCGCGGCGGTCAACGCTTCTCAGCGCAATTGGGCGCGCCGACCGGCGACGGCACGGACGATTGCGAACGCTGGCCGCTGCACGCGTTCGAGCCAGCAGCCGGTGCCTCCTGGTCGGTGGGGTTCGCGAGTGGGCGCGTACGCCCCATCGCGCTCGACTCGGTGGACGTGCTGTCGCCGCGGGACAGCATGGTCCTCGTCGCCGAGGCTTCACGTCTGGCGTCGTCCGTGACTGCGTCGCCCGCACCCGCGTTCCAGGGGCTTCGCTTCACGACCGAGGACGTTCGCCGCTTCGAGGCGGTACCGGGCGTGCAGGCGCTCGTCGCGCATCTGGTGCGGCGCGTCAACCAGGAAGCCAGTCCGCTGGAAGAGCAGACCCTGCTCATCGCAGAACGTGATAGTGGCGTGACCGGCGGACCATATCGTCTCGCGTACGCCGAACGCACGTTCGGGCGCGAGGAGGATGTGGTGACGCCGGAAGTGCTCGCTGGCGTACGCATCGCGCCCGAGCAGGAGCCCTCGCTCGTCATCGCGCGGGACGGAAACGAGGGGATCGCCTACGCGCTCCTGGAGCGCGTCGGGCCGCACCGCTGGCGCGTTCGGTGGTCGAGCGGCGTGACGAGCTGCGGTTGATGCACGCCTCGCGCTGCGTGCGCGTCAGAGAGGGCGCCCCAGTGCGGCTGGCGCGCGCGCGCGGCCCATTGCGCCAGCAAGCGCGGCGAGGGTGAGCAGGTAGGGCGCCGCGAGAAAGATCTGGTACGGCGCTCCCCACCCCATCGCCTGAAACGCGAATTGCAGTGCACTCGCTGCTCCAAAGAGCAACGCCCCCAGCGCAACGCCAAGCGGTCGCCATCGGCCGAGCACGACGATCGCGAGCGCGATGAACCCTCGGCCAGCCGACATGTTCTCCACGAAGGTGCCAGCCTGGGCAAGCACCAGGGTGCCGCCCGCCAGCCCGCCAAGCGCGCCACCGGCCAGCACGGCGAGGGTGCGCACCCTCGTGACGGCAACGCCTGCCGCGGCCGCTGCATCTGGTCGCTCGCCGATCGCGCGCAGTGCGAGCCCAGCATGGGTATTCGCCATCCACCATGCCAGCAGGGGCGCCAGCAGGTAGACGAGGTATGTGACCGCCGGTTGGTCGAAGAGCGCCTCGCCCACGATGGGGATGGCGGTGAGCCCCGGAATGGCCCATGGCCCGCTGGTCGGCGCGTGCAGCGCGGCCCCGCTCGCGCCGTAGAGTGCGCGGTACAACGTGCCGGTCGCGCCGACCGCAAACAGCGTGAGCGCCATGCCCGTGATGATCTGGTCCGCGCGCAGCACGAGTACGCAGAACGCGAACAGCGCTCCGATCAGCAGGCCGCCGAGCATCGCGCCCGCATAACCGCCCGCGACTCCGCCCGCTGTCGCCCCGGCGAGCGCCCCGAATGCGCCGGCGAGCACCGCTCCTTCCAGCCCGATGTTGATGAGACCCGTGCGCTCGACCAGCAGCTCGCCGAGTGCCGCGAGTGCGAGCGGCGTCGCGGTGCGAATGGTCGCAGCGAGGAACGGCGTGAGCGCGTCGATCACGACGGTGATTCCCACGCCGCGCTGTCGCTCGCGCTGTGGCTCGCGCCAGCGCGCGGGTCATCGCCGGCGCCGACACCGCGCGGGCGGCGCACGCGGAGCGCCTGCGCCGCCACGACGCCGAGGATGAGCAGCGCCTCGATCACCGAGACGAGGGTGGATGGTACGCCCGCATCACGCTGCATCGCTCCTGCGCCTGCCTCCAGCCCCCCGAACAGCAGCGCGGTGATGACGACACGCCATGGATCGAGTCCGGCGAGCAGGGCGACGGCAATCGCGGTGTAGCCGTAGCCAGGCGAGAGATCCTCGTACAGCGCGTATGTCACGCCGAGCACCTCGATGGCGCCAGCAAGGCCAGCCAGCGCACCGCTCGCGACGAAGGCGCGTGCCGTCACCCGTCGCACGTCGATCTCGCCGGCGCTCGCCGCGGCAGTCGGGTTCTCGCCGACGGCCGTCAGCCGGAAGCCGGCCGCGGTGTGGCGCATCAGCCAGCCGAGGGCAATCGTGATTCCGAGCGCGATCACGATGCCGACGTGCAATCGCCCCGCACCGGGGACGTGTGCCAGGCGCACGGTTTCCGAGATGCTCGACGACTGGGGATACGCGTGCGTCGGTTCCTGAAGCGGGCCGCGCACCAGGAACGATACGACGTACAGGGCAACGAAGTTGAGCATGATGGTGCTGATCACCTCCAGCACTCCGAACCGCTCGCGCAGGACGGCGGCGATGCCCGCCCACCCTGCACCGGCCGCAGTGCCGGCGGCGAGCGCGAGCACCACCGCGAGGCCGTGCGCCTCCGGCAGCGTCAGGGCCACGGCGGTCGCGCCGGCACCTCCCGCCAGCAGTTGTCCTTCGGCGCCGATGTTGAACACGCCGGCCCGGAAGGCGATGGCGATCGCGCAGCCGGTGAGCATCAGCGGTACGGCGCGCACGAGCGTCGCGGACGTAAGCGCGTACCACGATCCGATTGATCCTGTCCAGAGCGCGTCGATTGATCGCGGCACGTCGTACCCACCGACGAGGAGGAGCAGCGCGATGGCGGCGATGATCGCCGCAACCGTCCCGAGCGCAATGAGGACAGGCCATGCGCGGCGTGCTGAAGGGCGCACGTCAGGCGAGGCCGAGCATGGCGCGTCCCACCGCGTCGCGGTCGAGCGGCACCTCCTGCAGGGTGCCTGCACGGAGGACGACGATCCGCGTGGCGGTGGCGAGCACCTCGTCGAGATCGCTCGAGTACATGACGATGGCGGCCCCCGCCGCTCGCGCGGCGTGAAGACGCGCATGTACCTCGGCCGTTGCGCGCACGTCGAGCCCGCGGGTCGGGTTCTCGATCACGAGCGCCTGGGGTGCGGGCGCGACCGGCCCGCGTGCCTCACCGTGTTGTCTCTCGGGAGTCATCTCGCGCGCGAGCACCAGCTTCTGCTGGTTGCCACCGGAGAGCGTGCGCATCGTCGACTCGGCCGACGGTGCCCGGACGTCGAACGCGCGCATGAGGGCTCGCGTACGGGCGGCGAGCGAGGGCCACCGCATGCGTCCACGCCGTCGGCCGGCATCGCGGAGTGCGACGTTTTCGGTGAGCGATCGGTCGAGCAGCACTGCGTCGCGTTGACGATCCTCAGGGATGAATCCCGTGGCGGCCGGCCGCCTGAGCGAGCCTGACGCGATGAGAATCCGTCCAGCGAGTGCGCGCAGCAGCTCGCGCTGTCCCGCCCCTTCGAGGCCGGCGACGCCCACGATCTCTCCGGCGCGCACCACGAGCGAGGCGTCTCGAAGCCGCTCGCGGCCCTGCGCGTCGAGTACCGTCACGTGCTGCGCCTCGAGGACAACCGTCGGTGTGCTGGTGTTGGCAGCTGACGCGGGGTGATTCCTGGCTGCGTCCTGGCTCGCGATCGGTTCATGCCCGATCATCGCCGTGGTGAGCTCGTGGATCGTGGTGGCGGCTGCAGCGCCCGAGTACGCGACGCGGCCCCGCCGAAGGACCGTGACGCGATCGGCCACCGCACGTGCCTCGCGGAGCTTGTGCGTGATGAGCACGACGGCGTTGCCGGCGTCGGCGAACCGGCGCGTCCAGCGCAACAGCTCATCGGCGTCGCCCGGCGCCAGCACTGCGGTGGGCTCGTCGAGGATCAGTATTCGCGCCTGGCGCGCGATCGCCTTCGCAATCTCTACGCGCTGCTGCGCGCCGACGGAAAGCGTCTCGACCATGGTGGTCGGGTCGAGTGCGAAACCAGTGGCCGCTGCGACCTCGCGCACCTTCGCGGCCAGCCGGCGCTGCCGCAGCAGGCCTCGGCCGCCAAGCGCGAGGTTCTCCGCGACGGTCATCGTCGGCACGAGGGTGAAGTGCTGGTGCACCATGCCGATGCCGGCAGCGATCGCGTTGGCGGGACCGGCGATGGTGCGGGGACGGCCCTGCACACGAATGGCGCCCGCATCGGGTGCGATCATGCCGAACGCGACGTGCATGAGGGTCGTCTTTCCTGCACCGTTCTCGCCGAGCAGTGCATGCACTTGCCCTGCCTCGATCATGAGTGACACGTCCTGGAGTGCCGTTACCTCGCCGAAGCGCTTCGAGATGTGTTCGAGCGCGAGCGCCGGAGCGGTGGTCATTCGGCGTGGATCAGAGGCCGGTCGGTGCCGCGATGAACGTCCACGGGATGCCGAAAACACGTTCCACCTCGGCGCCGAGTGCGCGCACCCCGAAGGTCTCGGTGGCGTAGTGGCCGCCGTAGAGCACCGCGATGCCGAGCTCCGGTGCGTCTACGGCGGTGTGCTGCGGGCCTTCACCAACGATGAGCGTATCGATGCCGCGCAGCGCGGCTTCGCGAAGCGTGTCGCTCGATGCGCCAGCCCCGGTACAGATGCCCCATCGCCGCGTGCGGCGGTCCGGCGTGACGCCGATCGCGACGAGTGATCCTCCCTCCCGTTCGGCGATCGTCCGCAGGCGATCGGCAAGGATGCTCGTGTCCACGTCGGCGGTACCGGACACTCCGACCTCGATGCTCTGGAACCTGGCGAATCCGGCCGTCGGCTCGAGACCGAGCGCGGCGGCGAGCAGCGCATTGTTTCCGATCGTGGGATGGAGATCCAGTGGAAGATGCGATGCGTAGACGGCCACGTCGTTGGCGATCAGTCGCCGAATGCGCTCATAGAATCGTCCGCGCAGAGGTTGCGCACCTGACCAGAAGAGACCGTGATGGACGATGAGCAGGTTGGCACCAGCGTCGATGGTGCCCTGGATGGTGCGCAACGAGGCGTCTACGGCCACGGCGCAGCGCACCACGGGTCCATTGTGCTCGACCTGAATGCCATTCAGCGCGCCGGGATAGTCAGGAATTTCCGCGGTGCGCAGGAGCGCATCGAGATGCTGAGCGATGCCGGCAAGCGTCCGCGTCATCTGGGCCATGCGTCGCTCATTGCGTCGTGGTCGCGGAGACAGTGAACCGCCCGGCGTGCATCGCCGTACCGAGGGAATCCACCAGCTGGAGTGCCGCAGCTGGGATCCGCCGTTTCATGGCAGGATTCAGCACGAAGGTGACGACGTCGTCCTTCGTGCCGAGCTCTATGACGCGCGCCTTGAACCGGCCTTCCTTGACCTCGCGCGCGACGGTGAGAAAGGCGTGCGGCAGGTCGATCACGACGCTGCCGATGGTGACATCGGGTGCGACCGCGTTCTGGTTGGCGTTCGATCCGATGACTAGCGCGCGCTTCGACTCGCGTGCGGCCTGAAAAACCCCGAGCCCGGCCGCGTCGGCGTTCTGGAAGATGATGTCGGCTCCGCGCTGGATCTGGGCAAGCGCCTGCTCCTTGCCGGCGCTCACGTCGTCCCAGTTGCCGATGTACGACGTGAGGATGGTGACGGAGGGTCTGGCTTGCTTGGCGCCGCGCGCGAAGGCGTCGAAGCTCTCCTTCACGGGCGGCAATTCCGTGCCGCCAATGACCCCGATGGTGTCGGTGCGGGTCATGCTGCCGGCGAGGAGCCCGGCGAGGTAGGACGCATCGGCGAAGGCGAACTCGATGCCGGCGACGTTGCCGCCGAAGGTGGTGCCCGACGTCGTGACATAAACGGTTTTCGGAAAGTCGGGACCGACTCGCTTCGCCGCGTCCTGGAACTCGAAGCCGTGGCCGATCACCAGGTCGTAGCCCTGCGCTCCGTACTGACGGAACTGCTCCTCGAACTCGGCGGGGGTCTTGGTCTGGATGTGGCTGATGCTCGCGCCCAGGCTGTCCCGCACGCGAAGCAGCCCCTGATATGCGCCGCCATTCCAGGACTGATCGCTGATCGGGCCAGGCGTCAGGAGTGCTACCCGGAACGCATGAGTATCTGCGGAATCTCGGCTCGCAGTGCGATCCGTTTGTTTACCACAGGCGAGGAAGCCGGCGGCGATGACGATGTGGAAAACTGTGGACAACCGGTGTTTGAACCGCACTGGAACTCTGGTAAGGTGTTGGTGCTAGGTTATTTATGATTTTGTTGAGAAATCGGAAAACCCGTGTCGATATACGGATGAGTACGGCTGGCTTGGCCTGAAATCATGGCGATAAACATTCGGTTGTCAGTCGAAGTCGCTTCGTGTCGCACCGAGCAGGAGGTCGAGCAGGCGGTCCAGATCATCGGCGCTGTAGAAGGCAATCCGCACCGTGCCCTTGCCGTCGGCCGTCTGCTGGATCGAGACGTCGGTCTGCAACCGGCGTCGAAGCTGCTCCTCGACTCGACGGGCTGCGGGATCGGTGCTTCTGGTCCTGCCCGCGTCCGTGCTGCCGGCGCGGCCGCCAGCGGACGGAGCCGGGGTCGTCGGTGGAGCGGAGTCGCCGCGTGCGCGGGCCTCGGTCTGGCGTACAGAGAGCTGCTTTGCGACAATTTCGTTGGCGAGCTCCTGTTGGCGTCGCGAATCGCGTACGGCCAGCAGCGCGCGCGCGTGGCCGGTGCTGAGCACCCCCTGCTCGACCATCGTCCGAATGGCTGCCGGCAGCGTGAGAACGCGAAGCAGATTTGTGATCGTCGTGCGATCTTTCCCAACGGCGTCGGCCACCTGCTGCTGGGTCAGTCCGAACTCGTCGATCAGGCGCTGATATCCCTCGGCTTCCTCGAGCGCGTTCAGGTCGGAGCGCTGAAGGTTCTCCACCAGCGCGAGGGTGAGCATCGCTCGATCGTCGAAGTCGCGGACGACGGCCGGGATCTCGGCCCAGCCGAGTCGAGTTGCCGCGCGGAGGCGCCGCTCACCGGCGACGAGCTCCCACTTCCCCTGCCCCTTCGGGCGGACCGTGATGGGCTGCAGGAGCCCGTTCGCCCGGAGTGATGCTTCGAGCTCGGCGAGTTCCGCCTCGGTGAAGGTGCGCCGCGGCTGGAAGTGGTTGGGACTGATGTCCAGGATGCGAATGCGCTGGAGATCGGTGCCGGCGACGGGGGTGGGGGGTGCGTCGGCGGTGGCGGGGTCGCGCTGCTGTCTCGCCGTGGAGATGAGGGCCTCGAGCCCGCGTCCCAGTCGGCGTGGCGGATCGGCACTCACGCGGTCACCTCGGGCGCAGGAATGTTTCCTGTCTGGTTGCTCGTGGACGTGGCGTGTTGGGGCTGCGCTGTCTCCCTGGCGATCAGTTCGTGGGCGATAGCCATGTACGCCTGCGCTCCGATGCTCTGCACGTCGTAGAGGACGATTGGCTTCCCGAAGCTGGGCGCCTCGGCGAGTCGCACGTTACGCGGGACGACGGTCTCGAAGACCTGAGAGCCGAAATAGTCGCGGGCATCAGCGGCGACCTGTCGGGAGAGATTCAGCCTGGCGTCGTACATCGTGAGCAGGACGCCCAGGATGGCAAGCGACGGGTTCACGCCGTGCTGGATCAGGTGCACCGTGTTCAGGAGCTGGCTCAGGCCTTCGAGCGCGTAGTACTCGCACTGCAGCGGGATGAGGAGGGAGTCTGCCGCCGCGAGCATGTTCAGGGTGATCAGGCCGAGTGAGGGCGGGCAGTCAATGAGGACGAAATCGTAGTCGTCGCGAACGGTGTGGACGGCGCGACGCATCCGCTGTTCGCGGGACTCTGCGTCGACGAGCTCCACTTCAGCTCCGGCGAGGTCCGGAGTCGCGGGCAGGACGTCGAGGTGGCGGAACTGGACCTGACGAAGGCGCGCTTCGGGGATCGTCGCGGCGCCAAGGAGTACGTCGTACGTGGTCCGCTCGAAGTCCGCGCGGGCGACGCCGATGCCGCTGGTGGCGTTCCCTTGTGGATCGCCATCTATGAGGAGCGTACGGCGTTCAGCCACGGCGAGGCTGGCGGCGAGGTTCACGGCGGTGGTGGTCTTGCCGACCCCGCCCTTCTGGTTAGCGATCGCGATGACGCGGGCCACGGCTCTCTGGGTACTGGCGTTGGCGGAACGTGCGGCGGGCGCGGGCGCGTGGGAGAGGATGAACGGTACTGAGCCTCAGCACGGGCAGCGACCGTAATGTAGCGGCGCCGCCGGGTTCCGCGAGCACATCGACGTTTCACGTGGCACAAAATGCCGAGCTGATCAGTGACGTTTCACGTGGCACAAAAAAGGAAGAGCCCGTTATGCGGGCTCTTCCTTTACTCAGATCGTCACCCCACCAAAGCCGAAGGTTCGTGCCGGGCGGCTCGCGACGGCCCGTCCAACCACGCTACCGTCCGGGCACGAACTGCCACCGGGCGTTCACATAGACACTGACCGTCTGCTCACCTGGGTTGACGGGCGTCGGTACCGCCGCCTCCGACTTTCGCGACACCATCGCCATGTCATACATCGGGCGCGGAGGGGCAGTCGGCCCCTGCGTCGAGAGCTCGATCACGCTCCCCAGACTTCCGCCTGCAGCCATCGCCATCGCCTCCGCATCGGCTCGAGCGCTCGCCACGGCAGCGGCGATTGCCTCGCGGCGAGGCGCATCGATCGACGACGCGTAGAAGGACAAACCATTGATCATGTTTGCCCCCGCGCCCAGCGCCGCATCGACGATGGCGCCTGCCTGCTCTGGCCGATGAGTCTCGGCGCGAACGGTGTTCGTCACGACGTAGCCGGTAACCTTTGGCGCTCGACCATTCTGGTCATACTGGGTTTCAGGGTACACCGTGTAGCCCTCCGTGGAGAGCTGGGACTTCGGCAATCCCAGCTTGCCAAGTGCGTCAAGCACCGCCGTAGTCCGACGCGCGTTCTCTGACCCCGCTGCCGCGGCAGTCGCCGCACGTGTCTGGACGTTGACCATGACCGCTGCCCTATCCGGCGTCACCTTCGCCTCGCCCGTGCCGGAGGTCACGATACTTGGCGCGAGGGAAACCGAGGACGTGGACTGGGCGCTCGCCGCACCCGGGAGTGCGGCCAGCGCAAGAGAAGAGGCAGACAGCAGAGAAAGAGTCGCACGTCTGATGGCGAGCATCATGAAGACCTCGTGGTTCAGGTAGGATTTATTAGCAAAGTGATACTAACAGCGTCCGCGGCGTCCGCGAATGCCCGGTGCCGAACTCCCTCGGGGCCCTGGGCCTAAACGGGAGACGCCAGAACCCTCGTAGCGTGCACACGGCGTGCGAACCCTGCACCGACGCCAAGCCCGCTCCGCGATCAACGATCCAGTGGATCCGCACCATTGGCTACACGCCGACGCTTCTCAATCTCGATCACGAGATTCTGGAGATCCGTCGGGCTGACCCCTGGCACCCCGGCAGCCTGGGCCAGCGTGCGCGGCCTGAGACGGCCTAGCTTCTGCCGCGCTTCGAGCGAAAGCGACTGCATCGACTCATAGGGCACGCCGTCGTCGAGCGCAAAGCCGCCCATCCGACGCAGCCGATCCGCCTGCGTGCGCTCGCGTTCGAAATACCCGGCGTACTTGAGTTCCAGCTCGGTGCTCACCACCGCATCGCGAGGGAGTTCGGCACCGACGCCGGCAGCACGAAACAGTTCGTGCAATGCGACGCCCTGCCGCCGCGCCACCTCCGCCACTCGAACCGCGTGCTCGAGCGGACGACTCGACGCTCCTGTGAGGACAGATGCTGCCTGCGCGGGAGTGATGGACGTCTGCTCCGCCAGACGTCGCGCTTCATCCTCCGCGGCCAACCGTTCATTCAGCATGAGCTGTTCGCGCGCGTCGTACATCCCGAGTGCGCTCGCGACCACACCGAGTCGTCGCAGTGCATTGTCCTGGCGGATGCTGAGCCGGAACTCCGATCGCGACGTGAACAGGCGATACGGCTCGTCCACACCACGCGTGACGAGATCGTCGACCAGCACACCGATGTACGAGCTCTCGCGCCCGAGCACCAAGGGCGACAACCCGAGCGCCCGCGCCGCCGCATTCGCTCCGGCGACCACGCCCTGTCCCGCTGCCTCCTCGTAGCCTGTCGTCCCGTTGATCTGGCCAGCGAAGAACAAACCAGGCAGCGCGCGCACCTGCAGCGTCACGTCGAGCTGCGTCGGTGGGTAGTAGTCGTACTCGATGGCGTAGCCGGCGCGAGTCATCCGCACCTGCTCCAGCCCAGGCACGGTACGCAGCACAGCCAGCTGCACGGGCGCGGGCAGTGACGTGGACAGACCGTTGACGTACAGCTCGTGAGTGTCGTGTCCCTCGGGCTCAAGAAAGAGCTGATGACGCTCGGCCGTCGGGAACTTGACGATCTTGTCCTCCACCGACGGGCAGTAGCGCGGACCGCGCGCGCTGATCGCGCCGCCGTACATCGCTGACTCACCGATGTGCTGCTCGATGAGCTCGCGGCCAGGCGCGCCGAGGAAGGTGATCCAGCACGGCAGTTGAGCGGGATGGCGCACGTCGCCGCCCGCGACGCGACGTGGCGCTGGCCAGAAGTGCGACCACGAGAAGTCGAATTCCTCGATCTCGCTCTCCTGGCGCTGCAGCACGTCGAGCCGCACCGAACGTCCGTCGATCCGCGGCGGCGTGCCGGTCTTGAACCGATCGACTGTGAGCCCGACCGACTCCAACTGCTCCGCAAGATGCGTCGCCGAGTGCTCGCCCGCGCGGCCACCCGCAAGCGACGTCGTGGTCCCGATGTGGATCCGTCCGCGCAGGAAAGTGCCCGTCGTGATGACGACGCACTGCGCGCCGAAGCGGCGTCCTTCAAGGGTCTCGACGCCGGCGAGCACCTCGCCATCGAAGAGGAGTCGGGCAACAGTGCCCTGAAGTGGCTCGAGCGTGGCGTGCTCCTCGAGGAGCGTGCGCACGGCCCGACGATACAGGCCGCGATCGCACTGCGCGCGTGGAGCCCACACTGCCGGGCCCTTGCTCCGGTTCAGCATCCGGAACTGCAGCGTCGCAAGGTCCGTCGCACGAGCCATGATGCCACCCAGCGCATCCACCTCGCGAACCACCGTTCCCTTGGCCACGCCGCCAATCGCCGGATTACACGACATCTGGCCGATCGTCTCGAGCGCGCTCGTGATCAAGGCCACGCGCGCGCCGCGTCGGGCGGCGGCTACCGCGGCCTCAGTGCCGGCGTGCCCCGCCCCGACGACGATGACGTCGAACTCGGCTTCGAGAGAAGCTCTGGACAGCGGCGGCGAAGACATGCACGAAAGATAGCGCTGCGAGGGGCCGTGGAGCCCCGCATGGCAAGCGGGTAACTTGCGCTCATCCTGACGTTCGCGCGCCGCATTCACCACACCGGAGGCAGTCGTGCTCGACGTGACCCAGGGAGTACCGACGCTGTTCTTTCGTCGGCAGGCGTACGAGCGCGCGGGGCTCACGCGCGCTGAACTCGACGCGCGGCTCGGGCTGACCGATGCGGAATTCCGGGTGGAGGGCGAGCTGGTGGCACTTGGCCCGATCTACGACGTCGATGCCCTGGGCGCGCTGCTGGACGAGCTGGAAGGCGCAGGACTCGTCTACTACGAGGACTACTTCGAGCTGAGTGGCAGTTGGCCCGAATGGCTCTCAGTGGCCGTGCGCGCCGCGGGACCCGCGCGCCTCACGGCTGCTTCGTGAGCTGTGGCTCCGATGCCACCGGCGTGAGTGGGCCCTCGCGCAGCAGGCCGTGCCAATTGCACTCGTAGCACCAGCTGGTGCGCATGCGCGGCGCCAGCAGATTCCATCCGCGTGACTGCACGCGCACGGTGACCGCGTCACAGTTGGGACAGCGGTCGCCCTGGGGCAGGATGTAGTAGAAAAACACGGTCGCCGCGACCCCGCGGAGTACGAAGAACCCCACGAAGACCAGGGCGAAGATCACGGCATCGGACACGACCCCTCGCGGTATCACGCAGCCAAGCGGACCTTTCCCACTATCGTGATTTCACACGCGTACAGCGTGCCACTCGCAGCGGCAGGGTAGCTAGAGGCGAGCTTCCACCGCTGCCCAGAGCTCGACGAACGCCACTTCGCCGTCCACGCGTTCGATGCACACCTCCTGTCCCGCGCCTACGCTGCTGTCATCGATCATGCGAGCGCGCAGCGAACGAGGGGGGCCGCCCTCCTGCAGCGCAATGGAGCCCTCGCCGCCCGACGGGATGGTCGCGGTAACGACCGCCACATGGCCCTGCAGCACGTAGCGAGGGTCGTCAGGATCATGCTCCGGCTGAACCTTCGCCGTCGCGATCGCAACCCGCGTCACCACACCAGCCCACGCGACACCGAGCAGAAGCGCTGTGGCCGAGCCGGCGCCGACGCTCATGGTACCATGCCGCGTGAGCAGGTAGCCGGCGATACCGAACATCACCAGAAACGCGACGATCGCCGGCTCCGAGCGCCGCAATGGAACGTCGCCGTGCGCCGACAGCCGACGCCGCTCGGCGCCGAAAAACATGAGACGGACACCGAGCAGCAGACCGGCAATGAGCGCGGCGAGAAACACGTAGGACATCAGCGACCGAGATGGGAGCGGAAGAAGTTGATGGTCAGGGGCCACGCCTGCCGAGTTGCGGCGAGGTTGGCGCCGTCCTTTCCATCCTGCTGGCGCAGGAAGCCATGCCCTGCACCAGCAAAGCTGTGGACGTCGAACGGCTTGCCCATGGCACGCATGGCGGAGTCCGCCGGCGGAACCGTAGCGCCCACGCGCGCGTCGTCGCCGGCGTACAGACCCAGCACTGGCACCCGCACGCTCGAGAGTGAGGAGAGAGCGGGTGACGTGCCGTAGTAGACGACGGCACCGCCCAGCCCTTCCGGGCTCACGACGGCGTGCGCGAAGGAAGTACCGCCGCCCCAGCAGAAGCCGACGATGCCGTAGGAATGTTCGGCGGCCGGGAGTGACATGCCGTACTTGCCGACCGCGGTGAGCTGCCGCTGCACATCGCCAGGCTGCAGGGTGCGAATGGCCGAGGTGGCCGCTGCCTGGGTGAGCGTGTCGGAGCCGGCGGCGCGCGCCGCCTTCCCGGTGAGGAGATCCGGCGCGATGGCGATGTAGCCATCGGCCGCGAGCTGGTCGGCGACACCGCGGATCCACGTGGACAGCCCGAAGATCTCATGCACGACCACTACGACTGGCGCCTTCGTCGAACGTTCCGGGTAGACGACCCATGCGCGCACGCTGTCCCCCGGGCCGGTGGGAATCATCACGTACTCCCCATGACGCGGCGAGCTGGCGAGCCGCTGCGCCACGTCCGCGGAGCCCGCGGGAAGCGACGCGTCGGTCGACGACGCGCGTGACGCACTCGCAGGCGACGCGGCCACCTGACCGGCGTGGTCAGCATGCACATCCGCCGATGGTGCATGCTGCGCGCACGCCGCGAGCAGCAGGAACGATGACGTACCGGCGAGAAGACCGGCTGCGGCACGAAGCGGGGAACGCGACTTGGACATGAGAATGGCCTCGGTGGAAGGGTCCATCAATGGATTGCACGACGGAGTGTCCGAGCGGGGGAGGCGTGGCGCCATCAGCCCGGATCATAGCGCCTGAACGCCTCGACCTCCATCATGTCGCGCTCGCGACAGAGGGCGAAACGAGTCCGGCGAGAAAGTCAGCGACGCGCCACTCCGCGTAGTAGAGAGGCCGAAGAGGATTCTGGCCGGCCACGAAACCCACGTGGCCGCCGCGTTGATGGAACTCGAGGTCCAGGCAGGAATTCCGTCGCGCCTTCGTCGCGACCTCGTCCAGCACCTCAGGCGGCAGGAACGGGTCGTCTCTCGCGCTGAGCAGGAGGGTCGGACGGCGGATCCGCCCGAGGAAGGTGATCGAGCTGGAGCGGGAGTAATAGTCATGCGCATCCTCGAAGCCGTGCACCGGCGCGGTCACGGCATCATCGAACTCGAACACGGAGCGCGCACGCTCGAGCGCGGCGGGATCGAACAGGTCGGGATAGGCGCGCAGCTTCGCGCGGGCCTTGGCGCGAAGGGTTCGCAGGAAGTGCCGTCCATAGACGCGGGCAAATCCGCGCTCGATGTGCCGAGAGCCACGCTCGAGGTCGTACGGCACGGAGACCGCGGCGGCGCCCCGCAGTTGCGGCGGGGCGCCGGCCCCCTGCTCACCCAGCCACTTCAGCAGCACGTTGCCACCAAGAGAGAAGCCGGCAGCGACGATCGGCTGCGCGGGGTTGGCTTCCACCAGGCGCCGCACGAGGAAGTCGAGGTCGGTCGTCTCCCCCGAGTGGTACAGGCGGCGCGCGCGGTTCATCTCTCCGTTGCACGTGCGGAAGATGAGGACGTCGGCTGCCCAGCCTCGTGCGCGAGCTTCGGCCAGGGTGCCAAGCAGGTACACCGAGTCGATCGTGCCCTCGAGACCGTGCAGGAGCAGGAGACGCGGTGCGGTAGCTCCGTCAGCTGGCGCATCGAGGCGACGGAGCTCGATCTCGTCGCCATCGGGCGTCGCCCAGCGCTCGATGCGCGTCACGACCCGCGGGGGACGACGAACGAGCTTTCCCCAGAGTGTCTGGAGATGGGCTCCCGGTACCCACCACGCCGGGGTATAGGTATACTCGCTGGAGCGACGCACGAGAGCGCGAAAGTAACGGAGGCGCGGCCAGCCCGCGCCGTTTCATTATATCCACTGCATCCGTTCCGCACGCATGGACGTTCAGGTCTTCGGCACGAAGAAAAGCGCGGACACCCGCAAGGCACTGCGCTTCTTTGCCGAACGACGCGTGCGAACGCACTTCGTGGATCTCGCCGAACGCGCGGCTTCCCGGGGAGAACTGCTCCGGTTCGCGCAGAAGTTCGGCGTGCAGGCCCTGGTCGATGAAGGCTCGCGACGCTATGTCGATCTTGGGCTGCGAACGGCGCGCTACGGGGACGAGCGCTGGCTGGCGTTGCTCGTCGAGGAGCCGTTGCTGCTCCGAGTGCCGCTCGTACGTCACGGCAATGCGCTGACGATCGGGACGGCCGAAGACATGTGGAAGAGCTGGCTCGCCCCGTGAGGCGCACGCTGGTGGGGAGAGAATCGGCATGACGCAGCTTTCAGCGGGAGGCGCCCGAGTCGACTTCGGGGCCACCACGCTGTTCCGTGACATCACCTTCACGGTGAGCGCTGGCGACCGATGGGGAATCGTCGGTCGCAACGGAACGGGCAAGACCACACTGTTCAGGTTGCTCACCGGCGGCATTGAGCCGACTTCCGGCACAGTAACGCGCCAGTCAGGGCTCACCATATCACTTCTGGAGCAGCACCGAGACTACGGCGGGGCGACCACGGTCTGGGAAGCGGCGGCGGGACCGTTCGCTGATCTGCTGGCGCTCGAACACTCGCTTGCCGAGCAGGCGACGGCGCTGGTCACCACGCACGACGAGGCGGCGCTCGCCCGGTACGGCCGCGATCTCGAACGCTTCGAGCGGGAGGGCGGATACACGATCGCGCCGCGCGTGGATGCCGTGCTCCAAGGACTCGGCTTCGACGCCGTGGCCGCACGCACCCGACCGTTGGAACAGCTCAGCGGGGGCGAGCGCGGGCGAGTCGGGCTGGCGCGCCAACTCGTCGCACCCTCGGACGTGCTGCTGCTCGATGAGCCAACCAACCATCTGGACCTCGAGACCACGCGCTGGCTCGAGCAATACCTGCAGGAGACCGATCGTACGGTCATCCTGATCAGCCATGATCGCGCCTTCTTAGCGGCAGTAGTGAATCATGTACTCCACTTCGAGGGCGATTCGGCAACTGCTTATGCCGGTAGTTATGAGGCGTTCGTTCAGCAGCGGCAGGAGCGCCGACTTGCCCAGCAGCGCGCCTTTGACAAACAGCAGAAGGTGATCGCTGCCCAGAGCGATTACATCGCGCGGAACCTCGCCGGCCAGAACAGCAAGCAGGCCAAGGGGCGACGCAAGCTTCTCGCGAGAATGCCGAGGCTCGGTTCGCCGGTTGGCGAGGACGGCACGATGGCGCTGCGGCTGGAGGCCAGCGAGCGGGGTGGCGATCAGGTGGCGGTCGCAGAGCGGCTGCGCATCACGGTTGGCGACCGCGTCCTGATCGACCGTTTCGATGGCCGCATCATGCGGGGTGATCGGCTTGGCATCGTCGGCCCGAATGGCGCGGGGAAGTCCACTCTGCTCAAGACACTCGTCGGTGAGCGTGCGCCGGACGGTGGCGAACTGCGCATTGGCAATTCCATCCGGGTGGCCTACTACGACCAGCAACTCGCGCAGGTGCCGCTCGAGGAAACGCTCTACGACGTGATCCACAACCTTCGCCCGCAGTGGGAGCGGCGGCTCGTTCAGGGGCACCTCGGCCGCTTCGGCTTCTCGGGAGACGAGGCGCAGCGACGTGCCGCCACGCTCTCGGGCGGTGAGCGGGCGCGGGTGGCGCTCGCGATGCTGATGCTCACGCACGCCAACCTGCTGGTGCTCGACGAACCGACGAATCACCTGGACGTCGAGACGATCGAAGTGCTGGAAGACGCGATCGAGAGCTACGAGGGCACGGTGATCCTCGTCAGTCACGACCGCGCGATGCTGCGCGCGCTCGCCAACCGGGTGTGGGTCCTCCACGATCGTCACATCACCACATTCGACGGCACGTTCGCCGAGTGGGAAGTGGCGAGCGCGGAGCGTGAGCACGCGGCGACGGTGCGTGCCGCCGAGGAGCAGGCGCTCCGGCGCGTAGAGGAGAAGAAGCGCACGGCTCGCCGCGAATCGACGGGCAGTGCGCCCGACGCCCGACGACAGCTTCGCGACGCGCGTACGCGAGCGGAACGCGCGGAACAGCAGGTTGAAGTGCTGGAGCGCGAGGTCGAGGAGTTGACGCGGACCCTGGAAGACCCAGGGCTCTATACGAGGGCCGATGGGGTAGAAGAGGCGCACCGACTCGGTGCCCGGCTCGATAGCTTACGGGCGCGGCTCGACGACGCGCTGGCAGCGTGGGAACGGGAGACCGCTGCGCTGGAAGCGCTCGAGCGCACTACGGTTTCCTGATGGAGGTACGCCCGTGACCCCATGGGTCCAGCGACTACTGATCGCGAACGTTCTCGTCTTCTTCCTGCAGCAGACGGTGCCGGGACTGGAGGTGCAGCTCGCCTTCATCCCGACCTACATGCTGGCGCGGCCGTGGACGATCGTCACCTACATGTTTGTGCATGCCGGACTGACGCACATCCTGTTCAACATGATTGCCCTGTACTTCTTCGGGCCAAGGGTGGAACAGCGCATCGGCTCGGAACGCTTCTTCTCGCTGTACATGATCAGCGGCATCACGGGCGGCCTGCTCTCCTTTGTCTTCGCACCGGCGGCGCCCATCGTCGGAGCGTCAGGGGCGATCTTCGGCGTGATGCTGGCCTACGCGCGCTTCTGGCCGCGCGACCGGATCTACATCTGGGGCGTGCTGCCGATCGAGGCGCGCTGGCTGGTGATCGGCTACACGGTGCTGTCGCTGTGGGGCGGGTTTGGCGGCGGCGCGTCGGGGACGGCGCACTTCGCGCACCTGGGCGGGTTCGTCGGTGGTTTCCTGTGCCTGCTGTACATGCAGCGGCATCAGGGCGCCAAGCGTTTCCGCAAGCAGGCGACGGCCGTGCCGCCGACGAAGAAGGACTCGCTCGACGGAGATTGGCACAAGGTGGATCGCTCGCGCATCCACGCCGTCAACCGCGAGGAAGTCGATCGCATCCTCGACAAGATCAGCAAGTCAGGAATCGCGAGCCTCACGCCGCAGGAGCGGCTCTTCCTCTCCAACTTCGTCCCGCCAGACGACCGCAAGCCGATCAGCTGATCGGCTCGCGCCGAGCCCTCAGAACTCGCCGATGAAGTTGATCTCGGGTTCGAGCTCGTAGCCGAAGCGATCCTTCACCGCCTGCTGCGCATGCTTGATGAGCCCGATCACGTCCGCGCTGGTGGCTTGGCCGAGGTTGACCATGATGTTGGCGTGGATGTGCGAGATCTGGGCGTCTCCGACCCGGAATCCCTTGAGGCCACACTGATCCACCAATCGTCCTGCGCCGACGCCCTCGATCTTCTTGAAGATCGAACCGGCGCTCGGATGCCAGTCGAGCCACGGATGGCGACCGCCGCGCCAGCTCAGGTTCTCCTGCATGATGCGATGCATCACGAACGGGTCGCCCTTCTCGAGCTGGAACGTGGCCGCGAGGACGACGTCCTTCCGATGGTGGAGGATCGTATCGTCGTAGCCGAACTGCATGTAGTCCGCGTCCACGGTCTTCCGCTCGTTCTCCTCGGTCAGGAGCTCGGCGGTCCGGAAGATCTCGGCAATGAACATCGTCCGCTCGCGCTCGGGCGCGGGGGAGAGGAAGTGCAGGTTCTGCCAGATGGCGCCCCCAACGGTGCTGGGGATACCGACGTAGTGCTCGAGTCCGGACCAGCCGCGCCGCACCGCGTCCGGGATCAGCTTCGCCATGACGGCGCCGCTTTCCACCCAGAGCCGGCCGTCCTCATTGAAGACGCGATGCGTGGCGACATTCCGAATGACGAGCCCGCGCACGCCATGGTCGCCGATCAGCACGTTCGCGCCAAGTCCGAGTACGAAGTACGGAACCTCCGCCTGCCGCGCGGTTAGGATGGCGGCGGCGAGCGCGTCGGCGGTGTTGGCCTCGAACAGCAGGTCCGCCGGACCACCGATCTTGAATGTCGTGTATGGCGCGAGCGGGACATCGCGTCGAAGGGATGGACCGGCCAAAGTGGCGGCCACCTGCTCCAGCGCCGCGCGATCGATCGGCGGTGCCGATGACTGAGAGGGAAGCTTGGACATGAGTCACGGAAAGAAATCATGAGAGCCACACCACCGCCACCACGCCGGCACCGGCGTCGACCTGCCGTTCTCGCCGCGCTCGCTACGCTGATGCTGGCGTCGCCCGTCGTACACGCGCAACGCGCGGAACTGGAACGGCGCATCCAGCGCGACACGCTGGCGAACGGCATGGAGATCATCGTCGTGGAGAACCACGGTGTGCCGCTCGCCACCCTCGAGATCGACGCGCGGAACGGGTCATTCACCCAGTCGCCGACGTACGAGGGGTTGTCGCACCTCTACGAGCACATGTTCTTCAAGGCGAACGCGAGCTATCCGGAGCCAGAGCAGTTCGTGCAGCGTGCGTCCGCGCTGGGGGCCGTGTTCAATGGCACGACGACCGAGGAGCGGGTGAACTACTACGTCACCCTGCCCTCGGACAGCACCATGCCCGGACTCGCGTTCCTCGCGGCGGCACTGCGCACCCCTCTCTTCCGCGCCGACGAGCTGGAGCGAGAGCGCGCCGTGGTGATCGGCGAATACGATCGCGCCGAATCCAATCCGTTCTACGCACTGACCACGGCGACCGGCAAGGCACTCTGGGGAACGGCGTGGAGTCGCAAGAACCCGCTTGGCGAGCGTGCCGTCATCCTGCGCACGACGCCCGAGCAGATGCGCACCATTCAGCACAAGTACTACGTGCCGAACAACATCGCCCTCATCGTCACGGGAGACGTGGTGGCGGATTCCATCTTCGCCGCGGCGCATCGCCTGTTCGACGACTGGCCGCGCGCGGCGGACCCGTTCGTCACCGATCCGATTCCGCCCGTGCCCGCGCTGACCGGCAACAAGGCCGTCGTGGTGGAGCAGCCGGTGAACACGGTGCTCGTGATGATCCAGTGGCAGGGGCCAGGGGCGCACGCCGATCCGGCCGCCACCTACGCCGCCGACGTGTTCTCGGACGTCCTCAACCAACCCGGTTCACGCTTCCAGCGCGCACTGGTGGACAGCGGACTGTGGCAATCACTCGGCGTCAACTACTACACGCTCAACCAGGTAGGGCCGATCACCATCAGCGGCGAAGTGGCGCCGGACAAGCTCCGCGCCGCGATCGCTGCCCTCGACCGCGAGCTGGGCGAGGTCGTGAAGCCCGGCTACATCACTGCCTCGGCGGTGGACGGCGTGAAGCAGCAGCGCATCGTGGAGACGATGGAGAGTCTCGAACGCGCCAGCGGCTTCGCACATCAGCTGGGCTTCTGGTGGGCCGTGACCGGGATGAACTACTTCTTCGGATACAACGACACAATGGCCAGACAGACACCGGACGACCTGCGGCGCTACGCGACGCGCTACATCCTCGGTCGGCCTCGCGTGACTGGAGTGCTCCTCTCCCCCGAAACGCGGAAGGCGATCGGGCTCACCGAGGCCGAGCTGGCCGGAGGGACACCGTGATTGCACCCCTGTTCGCGTTCGCGCTCGTGGCGACGCTCGGTGCAGCTCCGATATCCGAGGTGCCGAGCGCTTCGCCCCTGCTCGCGCCCGCGACAGCCCTCGCGGCCGCGCCGGACACGGCGAGCACGACGCGCTTCGTCGTGGACGGCATTCCGGTGATCCTTCGCCGCAACACCTCGAATGATGTGGTGGCCGCGAACCTCTATCTCCTGGGCGGCACGCGGCAGCTCACCCCGCAGACGGCCGGCATTGAGGCGATGCTGCTGGTGGCGAGCGAGCGCGGGACGACGAAGTATCCCGGCGCCGCCGTGCGCCAGCGCCTGGCGCGGCTTGGCAGCTCCATCACGCTCGAGGCGAACGACGACTGGAGCCAGATCGGACTGCATGCCATCCGAAGCGGGTTTGATGCGACGTGGGCCATCCTCGCTGACCGGGTGATGGCCCCCACGCTGGACTCGGGGGAAGTGGCGCTCGTACGCGAGCAGATGATCACCGCTGCACGCCAGCGCGGCGAGCAGCCGGACGACGCGGCCACGCATCTCGCCGACAGCCTGCTCTACGTCGGGCATCCCTACGCGATTCCGACGACCGGAACTCCGGCGTCGCTGCAGGCGATCACGGTCGCCGACCTGAAGCGCTATCACGACCAGCAGGTCGTCACCTCGCGCATGCTGCTCGTGGTCGTGGGCAACGTGGATCGGCCGCACGTGGAGCAGCTGGTGCACTCCACGCTGGCCAGGCTGCCTCGCGGCACCTTCAGATGGACGCCCCCGCCGCCGCCCCCGGCGAGCGGACGCGCCGTCGCGTACGACCAGCGGCCGCTCCCGACGAACTACCTGCTCGGCTACGCGCCCGGGCCGGCGGCCACCGATCCCGACTACACCGCGCTGCGCATCGCCACGGCGGTATTGTCCGGACGCCTGTTCACCGAGGTGCGTTCGCGCCGCAACCTGAGCTACGCGGTGGAGTCACCGTTCCTCGAGCGCGCATACGGCGTGGGGGGCCTCTACGTGACCACGGTGGATCCGAACGCGGTGCTCCGGATCATGCGCGACGAGCTGAATGACCTGCAGAACGGCCAAGTCGAAGCGGAGGGGCTCAAGCGCCTCGAGCAGCAGTTCATCACCGAGTACTACCTCAAGAACGAAACGAACGCCGACCAGGCGAACGAGCTCGCGCGCGC
>Ga0157372_10000724_pt1 | contig 35936 bp, 25 predicted proteins | sample C55metaG_FD_115307 | JGI IMG/M metagenome (GOLD analysis project Ga0157372, IMG submission 115307) | Corn rhizosphere microbial communities from Kellogg Biological Station, Michigan, USA - C5-5 metaG | ecosystem: Host-associated > Plants > Roots > Rhizosphere > Soil | place: USA: Michigan...
AACGCCATCAACGACCTAGGTCAAGCCGTAGGCAACACCGGAACATGCGGTGGAGCAACCAATCACGGTGTATCGTGGGAAAACGGCGCTGCCACCCAGCTTTTTGACTATGGAACGTTCGCCCTCGCCTTTGGCGTTAACAACCAGGGCCAAATTGTGGGAATGGTGGGCAGCCCCGACACCCCAACCTTCTATGCGGCTCTTTGGCAGAACGGCGCAATCACAAACCTCCACACTCTGCCGGGAGATTTTGCCGCCATAGCCAGCGGCATCAACAACCACGGCCAAGTGGTAGGAAGCACCCTGGACTCCAGCTTCAACTGGTCGCACGCTTTCATCTGGCAAGACGGCGTGATGACCGACCTTGGTACAATGTTTCCCTCAACTGCCAACCTCTTGCCAACCATGGCTAACCAGATCAACGAGCGCGGACAAATCGTAGGGATGGGAACGGTGCTCAGCGGGCCGCACACGGGCGAGACTCACGCCTTTCTGGCAACGCCTGTAAACGAAAGCATAGGCAAATCGGTTGCGGACGTCGCACCCACACGCCCGAAATCCAATGTGACCGCAAACGTTGGCGCACGGCTTTTGCCGGGATTGGTACTCGGCCGATCCGGGCAATAACAGGATTCGTCCCCGAGTACGTGCATGGGCGATGCTCGAATCGATTCCGCCTAACGCCAATGCACACACGCTAGCAACACGAACCCGTGCGGCGAGTTAAACGGCACGCCACACGGGTTCTCTTTCGATACGAGCGGTCAAAAACGCCAAGGGGCCAGCCCCGACTACGTTAAATATCTCCGTCAGGGGCCATGGCAAGAAACGGGCGGAATACGCGAAGCAGCTCATCGCCGAAGGCTTCGGCGATAAGATTTTTTCTTCAACGACTGCGAACTCGATCTTTTACTCGCTTTCCAACTGTAGATGATTTTGTTGCTGTGAAAGCACCGACTTCAGCGCGAATCAACAGCTTTCAACGAGCAGCCCGCAACGGGTTCAACAGAAATCACTTGGAAAACGCAGGATTCCACAGATTTCAACAATCCCTGGAGTCTGGTTCGGGACCAGGGGGCCGGAGGTTCAAGTCCTCTCTCGCGGCCATGGTCCTCTCGTCACCGTTTGTGATCACCCGTCAGAACACCTCTAGTGATCTTCAAAAACCGGCGGGTGGCATCTTGCGATGTCACCGGTGGGTTCGACCCCCACTCGCTTCCGCCATTGATCTTCAACTGCTTACGGCTTAATACCAGATTTGCGTCACCTCGAAATTCATCCGGGGCGCGCCTTGTTCAGCGTGGTAAGAACGTGTTGGCTTACGTGTCAGTCTGTGCGTGTTTCATGGTTTTGAATCTGAAACCACACGTGTCCAAACCAGAGGCTCAAACTTACGCAACTCAATTAGTTTCGACGGCTTCCCATCCGCATCAAGCGTGAATATCCAATCTCCGAGAGTTCCTTCGCGCACGAAAACATTTGAAGCCATAGGTATCATGTGCGCCAATCGATGCGGGTCGCGGCCGCCGTACAGCTGCCCATCTTTCAGTTGCACTTCAAAAGTCCAGCCATTGGGGACCAGTTGATAGCGTCCGACAAGTGCCGGCCAGAGGTCTTTCGACACATTCTGGGAAGGTGGATCAGATGTGATTACACTCTGATGCGAAGCGATCATTTTCCATCGGCCATCATGTTTCCGAAATGTGTCAGTCGAGCGATAGCTGGTCGAGAGTTGTTGGCCAAACACCGTTTCCTTCTCGTTCATGCGAAAGCGAACGACAGCGATGTCTCCAAACTGCTGGACAGTTAAGTCTGTGACTTCGATGCCGCCGCTCAATCCCTGCGGGAGGCCGGTCAATTCCTTCAAGAACGTGCTTTTGTCCTGAACCTCGCCTTCCTCATTCGTGATAACGCACCCGTCATCCAAAACATTTAACCATGGAGATTTGTCTCCGAGCGCAACCGAATCCACTAAAGATTGCTCGGTGTGTTGAAAGAAGGCTTTCAGCTCATCTTCTTTTTCTGGTGGGCGTGCCTGACCGAAAATCGGCTGTAATAACACCCCGGCAATAATAAACGTTGCATACCTAGACGCATACCTGCGAATTCCATGCGGGCTCACTACATTCCTCCACTCTTCAAACTTGCTGCCTAGACATTTTTGACGAGGTCAAGGCGAAATTTCCCGAATGAAATCTCTTTCGAGGCTTGCACTGGTGCACAACCATCGCGAACACGTACCCGGTCGGTGTTGCTTACCCAATTGATTCGCAGATGACAACTGCGGCTGCAACTATTCTCACCCCTCAGTCAAGGGTTGGTGTGTGAACTTGGGTGGCATCGGGCCACGTGGTCATCACGCCGCAAGTGCCGCCACTGAAACATTACCGGAACAAGACAATCCTGTGATGACTCGCAATTCTTGGGTCGCTATTCTGGCAACGTGTTTACGAGACAGTCAAACCTCAGCGGGCTAGAACAGAAATTGGAGAATAGATGATGAATTACAGCGCTAGTGAGCAAACCGGAACCACTTGGGCAGTTCAGAAGCTGTGCGTAATCGCGATCGTACTTGGATGTGCCAGCGTCACGGTGGCGCGTGCCGCGGCGCAAACAGCCGCGTCTCAACCTACTTCTGCCATCATGCAACGTGCCTCCACTCGAGGTAGAGTGATTTCGCCGCAATCGAACCTTGAGCGACCTGGAGACATCGGCATCCGAGCCCACACCAATGTCGAGTTGATGATCCCCAGTGGAAAAGGGCCGAGTACAACTCCGGTTTCCGGGGCTGTGACACCTGCGAGCACAACTCCTGCCCCAGGTTTCGTGGCCGAAACCCCCGCTTCGCTCGGTTGCGTTTACTTCCTGGTTTCGACGCGCGTATCCGGCTGCAGTCCACTGACAGCGACCCGAAATCCGTCAGGTGGCAGCAAGGTAATCGCGATTGTGGACGCTTTTGACGACCCCAACGCCGCTACCGACCTGGCAATCTTTTCGACTCAGTTCGGTTTGCCAGCGGCGACCTTCAGCAAGGTTTTCGCCAGCGGAGTCAAACCGGCTCAGGATCCAACTGGAGGTTGGGAGCTTGAGGAATCTCTCGACATAGAGTGGGCGCACGCGATGGCCCCGAGCGCCAGGATCATCCTGGTTGAGGCAGCGTCAGCCAGTCTTTCCAATCTGCTAGCTGCAGAAACGGTAGCCGCCAATCTCGTCGCGGCTGCCGGCGGTGGTGAAGTTTCTAACAGCTGGGGTGGCGGAGAGTTCTCCGGCGAAACCAGTCTAGACTCTAGATTCATCAAGTCCGGTGTGGTGTTTTTCGCGTCCACAGGCGACTCTCCGGGAACAGAGTGGCCCAGCGTTTCACCAAACGTTGTGGCTGCCGGTGGCACAACAGTCAGCCGGAGTCCTTCGACCTTGGCGTTTATCACGGAACGTCCATGGGCTGAAGCCGGTGGCGGTCGTAGCTTGTTCGAGTCCATTCCGACTTATCAAACTTCTCTCACCAGCATCGTCGGAAGCTCGCGAGGCGTGCCCGACATATCGTTCGACGCCGATCCCGATACAGGCGCTTGGGTATTTGACAGTACACCAGTCGGAGGATCAACCGCCGGATGTTGCGGAGTCAGAGGATGGTGGATTGTGGGAGGGACCAGCCTTTCATCCCCGGCGTTGGCGGGAGTGGTCAACTCGGCTGGCCATTTCGCTACCGCTACCGACCTCGAGCTCACCACGATCTATAGCAATCTCGGAAACACTGCGGACTTCCACGATATCGCTATAGATTACTGCGGTCCGTTCGCAGGTCTTACAGGCAGAACCGGTTGGGATTTTTGCACGGGGGTCGGGAGTATCGTCGGTAAGGTTGGGAAGTAAGAAGTAAGATGTTGCCCTCGCCGTAGGCCAGTCCCAACTCCAGCCGTGCGCGGCTGACCGTATAGATCACCAAAGGTGTTCTGATCCGTCACCGGGGAAGCTGGAATCGGCAAGGCCACACTTGTTGAGGCCTTCGTTGAGAAAGCTGGTGAACAGGGGAATATTCGCGTGGCGCGAGGACAATGCCTTGAACGCTATGACGCTGGCGAGGCATTTCTCCCATTCCTGGATGCCTTCAAAACCGGCGGGCGGCATCTTGGGATGTCGCCGGTGGGTTCGACCCCCACTCGCAGCGCTCGAGCAACGGCGGATCAGTAGGCCCAGTAAGGCCCGGATCCCCCCGGCGGCTCAAATGCCACAAAAACATTCCGTCCAAAGAAAAAAGGCAGTCCCCAGTCGAAAGTGCTAGGATTCGATCCGCCTAAGGTCGGAAACACTGCGTCAGTGGAGCTCGAAAACAAGGTGTTGGCATTATCGATCGTGAAATTAATCGTGCCGGTGGCGCCAGGGCTCGCGGAAGTGTTTGTCGCGGACAGATTCACGGGTGATGGCGGACAATAAAAATCACTCTCTGGGTTCGGGCAGTTTGGCATTCCGACTGCGCCGCTGCTCAAGAAGAAGTAAGCATTAGACCCGCTGTCAAGGAAGCCCTCGTAGATGGTCCCCTTGAAATTCGTTTTGAGATTTCCGTTCCGGTCCGGCCTATAAGTCTGAGCCGCACCAAGCGCGTTGTTGCCCTGTGTTCCAATGCCGAAAATCAATGAACCGCTGAGGCTGGGCGCGCTGCTAGAAGCTGAGGGCAACTGCACAATCACGCCGTTGTTGTCCTGCGAGAAGAGCGCAACAGGGTTTTGCACTTGTTGATTCGTGGGCTGCCCCGCACTCTGGCACGAAGATCCTGAACAACTATAGTAAAAGCCCGGATTGCCGGAACCTGCAGTCGCACACGCAGGCCCACAATCGGAAACAAAGAAACCAATGCCAAGGATTCCGTTGGCCCCAAGCGACGTCGAGTCTTCTTCCGCAGGACCAATCGCCTTACATGCAGAGGGTATCGGCGCGACACTCGGATCGATCACTTGTATGGGCACGGAAGATGCCTTTTCACCTGCTAGGCGCACGTCCGCGCTCTTCACCGGCCCCCATACAACACTGCTTACAAACTGCGCGCACTCGACGGTCGGATTACCATTACCGTCCTTTTGTTGCGGGAGGGAACTGTTCAGAGCCCCCAAAGCCGAAGCCAGCACACGCAGCCCGAACGACCCAGTATCAACCAGCACAGCGTTAATGTTCTGGCAATTGGAGCTGGCGGGCGCACAAATTGTGACGGTAGTAAAAACCCCATTGACGTGGTTGTTCTGGGGACCGCCGTTCACTACGATGGCTTGCACATTATTGCTTGCTGCACCCTGGGACGAATTGTGAGACGAACTGCCACCGCATCCCGCCCAGAGGCAGAGCAGAGCGGGTATTCCAGGAAAGAGAAACCCCAGCTTACCTGAGCTCATCAGTGCTTACCCCCGACGGTATTTGAGACCGCAGAAATGCGCGCCCGACGACATAGCGCATATGGCCGCCGGAATCGAACACCAGATCGTTAGTTTCGACGTGAACGCCACGACCATGATGGGCTGTCTGCGACGCAGCCACCAGATATTCGTTGAAATGGTCTCCCAGCAATAGTTGAAGATCAGGCGAGAACCCTTTCCAGGTAATTGCGAAGACCCGACCGGCAGGAGAAACGTACTGTCGAATAACTGTCCCTTTAGCAGTTTGCATCTCGTGGATTGAATAGTATGCACGTGCGGTAACCCGCACAGAAGCATTGAGGTGCGCCTCATCAGCGTTGATGGAGGAAGCGTCATCACCGAGCGCGGCAAAGCTCTGTGGGCTGTATAAAAACAGCACGGAAATGACGACACATGATTTCATCCGAAGGCCAATAAGTTGAAACGGTTTCAGCATGGGTAGGAGCAACGTAGGTTTGGATTTCTTTTTTGGGCAGGAAGGTTGCTTCTTTATTTGACCGTACTTGTTTACAACAATGGAAGTGAGTTGCTAACCTTGAACTCGCCTTCAGCAGTTTGATGATCCAGCCCACGAACGTAAGCACGAGAAACGGGTAGGTGTAGAAGGGCAATGGCCTTGAGAACGGGAATATCTGGTCGCCCCAAAAGATTCTTGCAGATGTGACCGCAAAGAGAACCGAGCCGATCACGGCGACCACTCGCGTCCAGACTGCGAACTCACCGAGGAATGCTGGTGAGCAGAAGGGCAGCAGACCATAATGCTGTGCCTGCTGCGAATGAGGAGACACTTTCGGTAACGCTGGTTGCGGTCCCGACAAGCATTACGCTTTCTCCGATAGAGAATACTAGAAAGCCGGCGGCTATGACGTCATTTCCCGCCCTTGCATGTTGGCGGCTTATGATACCCCATTGGTGCCGGTTCGATTCAACAGCGACCACAGAATTTCCGTTAGCTCGGTTCCGCTCTATTGTTCGGACTCCGCGATGAGTTGTGTGTAGACCTGGCGTGCATGGTCGTAGGCTGCTTTGGCTTCGGGAAGCTCTTTCTGTGAAATCTTAGGAGCCTTCTGGGTCCAGCATTGATTAACACTGGCAAGCGCCCACTGAGCGCTCTGACGCGACGCGCGAATGGGTTTTCCATTCACCAAAACAAAGATCGGGTTCGTGTGGGATGAGCCCAAAATGCGTACCGCCAACCAGCTGCTACGCTCGACCGAGACATCAAATGTCAGCAATTGGACTGCTCCATCGGCGATGACATTCTTGCGGGCGATAGGTCTTCCGTTCATCACAAGCTCTACGGGAACCTCGCGAGTGTTGCCGATGCGTGCCCGCTCGACGTGCCAATACGGCGTTTGGTCAGTAGGACGGTCGTGGATTCTCTCCGCCGATTTTAGTGCATGACCATTGTCCAGACTCTTCATCCAGAACTGCTCACTGCGGTCAGATGGAATGCTTTCATCCTTCAGCGGAGTTGGATTCAGGTAAGCTGCAACTTTAACTTGGGCATGCACTTGAGCTTTTCCCGCGAGCTTGACCTCGCTTGCTCCCGTTCCCAGTTCCATTTCGTTCACGGCGAAATCCATGAGGTGACTTCTGCCATCCGAAACATAGCTTCTTCCGGCGCGTAATGCGTCAAGCCATGCACTATAGGTGAGTGGTCCCTCGATCTTCGCGTATACACGTCCTTGGCCTACGCGCGCGTCTGTAATACAAGGAAAATCCGTCTCGCCAGAAATGCGCGTTCGGAATCCAACATTCAGCGTGTGATACCAGATATTAAGTTCCGACGGATAAGGCGTATCCATCGTGGAAATGAAATCGACTACCCCGGGGTGAGTAACATCGACGATGTATTCATTTGCGCCGATTGAATCGAATGCTGGAACTTCGTAGTTGGGCAATTCCTGGGACTTTACCTCTAGTCCCCACCCGGAATGTGCGAACCCGGTCAACGCCCCCTGGGACTTTGCCCAACGCAGGACTGGCAAATCCCACGTGGGCCACTGCTCGATGCGCACACAATGGGGATAATCCTGATCGGTCAACCCGAGCAATACGAGGTGTCCTGCATGACTCGATGGGAATCCTGAGACCTCTAGATCGTAGTGCATCAGCTCATTTGGTCTTGAATGAGGATCGTCCTTTCCACTGAAAAATTGTTTCTGGTAGTAATAGCAAGGTCCCCAAGTCAGCACCGCTCCAACATTGAGTTTCTCGCCTTCGATTTGGCGGACCATGTCTTCCGGCCGCACGCCTTCGGTTGGATTCTGGTAGTGAGAACAACCTGCCGCGTGCACATGGTGATCGCCGGAGTACCAATGGTACTTCGCCGGATTGATCCAACGTTTCATGGTGAACGAGACCACGTTTGGGCCTGAGCTGGTCACCTCAATGTGCTTTGTTTCTGGCAGGTATTCGGGGCCCATCGATGCGGTCACTGTGTAACGACCCGCCGGAACCTCGACGGTATCGCCATCTTGGCGGTAGACCTGCGGCTGAAAAAACAAATCAGGAGCCAATCGTTTTGATGGATTTGGATAGAGCCGATTCAAACGGTCGCGGATAGTAAACGCTGCCACGGTCGCGACACCATTCTCATCGCGAACGGCCAAGCGCAGCGGGATGGCGGGCAACGCATTGAATAAAACCGATGTCTCGTTCCGAAAGCCGATATCCTGTGTACCCTGCCCCACGTTGAATCCGATCAAGGCAGAGCGCTGTCCGCGATCCCTGCTGTAAATCGCCAGTATTCGATATTCCAGCGGCAGGCCGGAAAGCGTTGGCAACATTGGCTCTTTGTCGTAGATTTCAAGACCCACCCATCTGTCTCGCGCGTCGGCAGGCGCGACTAGCTTGGGCGGCTCCGGGCTCGAATCCGATTGCACAAAGACCGGAAGAGCATTCGGACTTTGTGCCACCAAGGGTGTTGTCACTCCTGCCTTATTCACGACCTTAACCAAGAAAATGCGCGTTCCTGCCTCGTTCAGTTCGGCCTTTGCTGTGCCTCGCAGCACTTTGACACGGCTCTCAGGATTAATCTCGACGATAAATAGCGTGTGCTGATCGAGGACGTGCTCTAATCGCGACACCGCGGAAGCCTCGTCGGCATCAGCAATTGACTGGTTTATCGCTTCGTGATCAGAGGGACTGAGCGGTTGTCCCAGATACGCAAGCGTCGTTTCCACTTGCCGGACCTGTTGGGCGAAGGGTTGGAGAGCAACGCGTGTCTGCGCACCGCCACGCACCACAATCAGCGCGAGGATTCCCAGCAGTGCAGCAAGATTCGCCAAATTGAAGATGCGCGACGTCGCGAAGGAAATGTTCTTCATAGAGTGACCTTTAGCCGCACTATTCTGTGGCAACTGGAAGCCTTTGTAAACCAGAATGAGCCTAGTTGTTCCGAACGGATCATTGGTGATCTTCAAACCGGCGGGCGCCATCTTGCGATGTCGCCGGTGGGTTCGGACCCCAATCCGCTTCCGCCAATTGTTTTCAATGAATTGCATGACTTTGTGCAGCGTCCCGATCATGCGTGGCGTCGACGGGCTCGGCTGCGGCTGAATGACGAGAAGGACATCAAGAGGTGGCGATTATAGTGCGCACGGCACGAGCGACGACTCTACCGTTGAAGCTTGATGCGGTGGCGCGCGCCGGACGCCAGCACCGCAATGCCTGCGGCGTACGCCCGTCGGTGCTCTTCCGTCCAGGGCGGTCCTGATGGGCGACCCGTGACCCTGACGAACGATTCGACGTCGTTGGCGTTGACGTGGAGCCGTGCAGCCACGCGCGCGTTTTCCTCGCCGCGGCCGCACAGATGCACCTCCAGGCCAAGGTCACGCGCCGCGGCACACAGCGCGATCTGATAGATCATGCCGTCGGCCGCACATTGCAGCTGGTACGACTGCCGCACCGTCGCAACCGTATCAGGAAGCTCGGGAAAGGGTGGTTCGCGAATCGCCAGGGCGACGATGCGATACGAGGGCGACAGGTCGGTGACCACCTCGCGCAAGGCACGTGACGTGCACTCTGCTATGGACCGCCGCACGCGAGTGATCAGCGCGTTCGCCGCGGCCACTGGCATGCCAAGCGACTCGTGGTGGTAGGGCATTGTCGGCAACCCGGCATCGATGGTCATCACCCGCCGTCGTTCGATGACGGCGGGCACGCCCCGCGGCGCCGCCACGCACACGAAGTGGACCCAACCTGCATGATCTGCCGCGCTGATAACGCATCGTGTGGACGTCATGTGCGTCGCCTGCGATGAATGTTGCCACTTGCCAGGTAGGGCCGAAGCAACGCGTCGAGGTCTGCGCGCAGCCAGTCGACCGCTGTGCCTTCTCGATACAGAGTCCAGCCCAGAAACGACCCACGGAGCGTGGCCTCGATCAACCGGGCCAGGCGCTGGATGTCGGTCACGCCGCGTAACTCACCCGCTGCAATCGCTTCGGAGAGCAGCTGTTCGTACCACGCCCGCGCGGTTCGCGACATCCGCAACAAGTGACGACGAAGCGCCGGATCTCCCAGATCGTTGAGCAGATACGCAAGATTTCTGACAGCGGCGCGCGGCGAGTCCGCAAGTTCCGAGTACATCGCGGTGACGGAGCGCAACGTGTCCAGGGGCGATGACATCCGCTGCGGGACCGTCAGACCCGTGTCGCCCGTCGCGGCCACATGGCGGGCATGCGCCAGCAGCATCGCGCGCTTGGAGCCGAAGCGCTGCACCAGAGCGCCCGCGGTGACCCCCGCCTCGGCGGCGACCTCGCGAAGCGTCAGCTCCGTCGGACCACGACGCAGCATGACCCGCACCAGCGCCGCGAACACATCCGTGTCTTCTGCCTTTCGACGTCGTGGACTCATCGCGCTTGACAATATCTAAACACACGTTTAGTTTGGTCGCAACAGAGAGGCGTGACGATGCAGAACGGACCGTCGCGAGTTACGATCCACATGGCCGCGAGTCTCGACGGCTTTATTGCGAGACGAGACGGGCGTGTCGACTGGCTCGAGACCTCGGACACCTATGAGCGCGGGGACACCATGACCCCGGAATTCGTCGAGGCGTTTCTCAAGACGATCGACTGCTACGTCATGGGTTCGCGAACTTATGAGACGGCGCTCGATTTCGAGGCGAAGGGGCTGGGCTGGTCTTACGGCGACAAACCTACCTTCGTCCTCACCCAACGTATGCTGCGAAAGACCAGAAGCACGGTCGAGTTCTACTCGGGCGATCTCGGGCGCCTGGTGGAGGAGAGATTGAAGCCGCACTTCCGCAGTATCTGGTTTGTCGGCGGTGGTCACGTATCCGCCACCTGCCTGAGACTCGGACTAGCCGACGAGGTGCGCTATTCGATCCTGCCGATTGCGATTGGTGACGGCCTCTCGTTTTTCCAGGGCCTCGATCGGGACGTCGCCCTGCACCTTCTGGAGGCGACGGCGTACAAGAGCGGCATGGTGGCACTTCGTTACGAAGTGCGGAAGCCGTTATCAATATGAATTCACTTCAGGTCTTGACGTGATAAAACCGGGCGGATCAGAACGTCAACAAGCAGTTGTTGTAGAGAATTTTCAGAACGGGTCAGAACACCTTTGGTGATCTTCAAAACCGGCGGGCGGCAACTTGCGATGTCGCCGGTGGGTTCGACCCCCACTGGCGTCCGCCATCAATCGGATTGTGATTCGGATCTCCTTAACGGACTCGGCTGCCCTTTCCGTCGCTGAATACGACCATGATGCCTAGGAGCTGTCCAACGCAGCCCTGACCCTCCCGAGGAGCTCATTCTTAGCAAAAGGCTTTTCGAGCACTTTGAGGGGACCATAGCAGCGAAGCTTATCGCCCACGTACCCAGACATGTACAACACCTTCATTTCAGGTTGAAGGAGTCTCAATTTGTCGGCCAATTCAGGTCCACTCGTGCCCCTCATAACAACATCACTGATTAGCAAATCTAGGGCTCCCGGGCACGTCGCAGCGATCTCGATAGCAGCGGCTTCAGTGCGCGCAGTGTGGACTCGATAGCCGCTGGATTTCAGCATGGTAGCGATAACGTCAAGCAGCGCAACGTCATCCTCAACGATCAGGATTGCCTCCGTGCCTCCAACGGAAGAGAGTGCGGGTCGGTCCTTAGGGAAGGATGCAACTTCTCCCGTTTTCGGCAGATAGATTTTGAACGTCGTACCATGCCCGACTTCGCTGTACACCCAAATGTTTCCGTTGTTCTGCTTAACGATCCCGTAAACCGTAGCCAGGCCTAATCCGGTCCCTTTACCTGGGTCTTTGGTTGTAAAGAACGGCTCGAAGATGTGCGGGAGGGTAGCCTCATCAATGCCCGGACCATTGTCTGAGAAGCAGAGCATAATGTAAGGACCAGGTGCTGCTGCGTATTTCTTGGTGTATTCGCTATCGAATTCCACATTTCGCGTTTCGATACTGATGTTCCCGCCAAAGGGCATGGCGTCGCGTGCGTTAACCGCCAGATTCATCAGGATCTGCTCCAGCTGTCCGAAATCGGCAAGCACCATGCCTGGCTCATCGACAAGGGCAAGTGAAATGGAGAAGTCTTCTCCCACCAAACGCTCGAGCATCGGCAAGGATTCGCGTACTACCTGGTTGATATCTAAAACGCTGGGTTGCACGACCTGTTTTCTGCTAAACGCGAGAAGCTGTCGTATCAGTGCCGCACCCCTGTCCGAGACCGCCCTTATCTGTGTTATGAAGCTCGCGACCGGATGGTTGGCGCCCAATCTTTCATCGATAAGGGTGCAGTAGCCGGAGACTACGCCAAGGATATTGTTGAAATCATGAGCCACCCCTCCCGCTAAGCGGCCAACAGCTTCTAATCTTTGGGCTTGCTCGAATTGAGCCTGGAGGCGTTTTCGTTCACCGATATCCTCTTGAGTTCCCTCATAGTACAGTGCGTTCCCCGGCAGGTCGCGTACTAGCCGAGCGTTAACAACGACAGATAATCGAGTGCCATCGCGTCGCAAGGTCTCTAGGGGGAACGCAAGCACGGCTAGGTGTTCATTAAGAAGCCGCTCAAAATTCCGGCGTTGATCAGGATCGGTAAACTCTTGCCGCCACAGATCGGAGACGTCGTTCACCATCTGTTCGGGTGTGTCGTATCCATGCATCAACGCCATGACTTTATTGACCCTCAAATAGCGTCCCTGGGGGGTGATCTGGAACATTCCAACCACGGCGTTTTCAAATATCGCGCGGTAGCGTGCTTCGGCTTCAATTAAGGCTTCCTGACTGAGTCTTCGATCAGAATCATCGCGAAACACAATGACATAGCCGCCCATTTTCCCGTTTCCTAATCGAATCGGAGCGACTGAATCGTCGACAGCGAGGGATCGCCCTGATCTCTGCGTTAAGAATGCCTGCGCAGGAAACGCTACTGGCCGACGCTGGTGTTTTGCTTCCGCCAAAAATCGCTGTACGTCTACTTCAGCTTCGCCAGGGCTACTGATTCGTAGTACCTCAACCAGCAACTTGTTCTTCGCCTCATTTGCGGACCAGCCGGTCAGGATTTCTGCTTGTGGATTCATGAACTTCACTCGATGCTTGCTATCGGTTGAAATTACCGCGTCTCCAATACTTGTAAGCACTGCATGGACCAGACTGTGGCTTCGTTGGAGTGAATCAACAACCCAGCTGACCAGAATCCCTGATAAGACGAAGGCCGTGAGCCCAATCGCGTCGCTCACACTCGAAATGGGCCAGCCTGGTGGTGGCAGATGATAGTACTCCGCGCCGATAGCCAGCACGAAAGTGGCGAGGATGCCAGAGAGAACTCCACCAAACCATGCAGATACGAGGCAGACTGGGAACAAAAAAGGAAAAACGCCTGGGCCAACCACTCCGCCCAAAAGCACTGATAACCAAACACTTGTCGCACTCAAGACAGCAGCCAGACCCAAGCGCACGAGTACACTGGAACGAATCAGAAAGAGGGTGGTGCCCACCAACTTTGAAACACCGGGTGCTGCCATTGGGTTCAACTTCTGCATCGAGTTGCTACTTTGCAGAATGACTACTACTTAACTAGATCGTTGAGGACTCACGTAGCTCAGGGCAGTTCGCGATTTGCCGTGCTTGCTGCGGTGGCCATCCCAGAATTTCTGCGAGGATTGAGGAGCTGCCAAGAGCAATGAGCTAACGACCAATCCAGGGTTGGTTGGCAGAGGCTCAAACCTGCAAGGTAGGTACGGTCCACGGGATTGCTAAATGAGGAAGGCGCAGAACAATTCTCGCAGACACTCTGCGTGCCAGTGCACCGGCAAGGGTGTGGCATTGAACCCTGCTCGAGTCTTCCCGTCACTGGTTCGACGCGGTCTCCGAACTCTCAAGGTCTCTTGTGGGTATATTTCGGGTGTTGTGACAGAAACGGGGATCGCGCAGTTCAACGGCGTGTCATCTTCGTTGAATGCTGTTTCGGGTTGATCCGTGAGTGGTGCGATAGACGCCACGGCGACCATGGTGGCGAGAGAAAGGACGAGCGCCCGCACTTTTCCCTTGAAAAACACGAAACACCAACCGGCGTAACATACTAGACCGCGACTTTACGTGTCAACGAAACCCAGATTTGGTTTCACGACCGACTGAGCGGCATTTTGCGATGTCGCCGGTGGCCCGACCCCACTCGCTTCCGCCATTAGTTTCAAGGACTTGCCGAAAGGGAACTATTGGGCCAAGAATCGCGATACTCGCACTACGCTTAGCCCAACTGCATGGAAGTTGTCAGCATTTCCTTTGTGGAACTGAGGCCCGCGCATTCATCTTGCTTCACCCTCGCATCGAGGAGCTGGCAGCAGACACCACGGAGCGCATGGGCAGGAGGTTCACTTGCCGGGATCGCGCAATCGCGACCTTCGTTCGCCTACTTCATTGCCCTCAGCTGCGCTGCATTCACGGCGCGATGCCATACACCGTCAATTGTTTCCCGCCGCCGACATACACATGTCCATTGGCGACCGTCGGAATCGTGAACTTGATCGCAGTGCCCGCAGTGTCGCGTGTGCCCGCCTGACTGCTGTTGTATAGCTCCACGCTGAGGTCGTCCGCACGATAAGCATGCAGGACCGCCGGTCCGGATGTGTTCACTCCCCCCTGTAGATCTCCGCCGGCGAACTTCGAGTTGTCCAGCACCCAGACGATCCCGCTAGAAGTGCCGTTGGCAGAAACGGTTGCGCTCGCGCCGGGATAACCGAACACCTCCATGGTTTGCGAGGACGCTGAGGACGGTAACAGCCCGTTCGCGAACTTGAAGGCCATCACTGGTTCGTTCATCCCACCGAAATAGACGTAGCCATTCCAGTTTGCAGAAGTGAAGAAGTTGCCGTTGATGGGCGCCGGACGGCCGATCGCCAGCTTCTGCACGGCACGGTCGCTCGTTGCGCTGTAGTGACCCATGTTGGAGCGATTCACGACGTAGATGATGCCGTCTTTGCCCCCGCACAGAATCAGGCTTGGAACGGCGGCGCCGCTCTGCGTCGGCGCGATCATTGGCCCCCCGGAACCAAGGTCCAGGTCGTTGACATTCAGGGCAGCATAGTTGCTTGGCGTGTAGAAATCCTGGATGTGGAAGGAGCCATTAGACAGCGTTAACTTCAGAAATGAATTGCCGGCACTTGCTCCGGCCGTATTGAGGTTGAAATTGCCATTCCCGGTCACAACGAAGATGTTGCCGTTTGTATCTGCCGCAGGACCGCCTCCGCTATTCCAAATTGCTGCCCGCCCATTGCTGCTCGGTGCGGTGCTGAGCACGCCGGTACGGTGCAACGTGCCTCCACTAGCGCTATAGGCGAAAATCCAGCCCTGGTACGGCACCCTGTCCTCATGCGAGCCAAAGCAGATGATCACGTTTCCATTTACCAGCAGCAGCGCCGGTCGTTGTAGGTGCCGCGAAGCAGCGAAGGTAACTGCCCCATAGCCGCCGGAGATGGTCACTGGCCCCCCGTACTTCTCCGCTCCCGTTGTGAGGCTCAACGCGTGCAGCTTGTGCTTCACCACTCCGCTCTCAACCGTAGTGGCGACCACGTACAGAACCTTGCCCGAGGGATCGATGACCGGTGTGCCGGTGATCCCGATCTCCGGCGAGAGCAGCTCATTGCTTGGCCTTGGCACGGTGCTGATGTTCGTACCCAGGAAATTCCGCTTCCAGATCGGGGACGTGGTCTTACCGTCGGCGTTGAATGCATAAACACTGTCGTGCTCGGTCGCGAGGTAGGCGACGTTCTGATATGAGGTCCCGATGAGGAGATTCGCTACATACAGCGGTTGCGCATAGATCTGGCCATCGACAGACCGTGTGAAGAGCTTTTTGAATGTCGTGGTGCTCACCCGCGAAGGCGCGAGTGCCCGCTCCTGCGGGTTGAGGCCGCTGCGGAACGTCTCTCCATGATAGGTCATCATGCCGGGATAGTTCGTCACCCAGACGGTCGCTTTCGCGCTCACGTTGGTACTAGCTTTGCTTCTGGCGATGATCGTATGGGTGCCGGCCGTCGACGGCGGCGTGTACAAGCCAGCGGTGGAGATGGTACCCACCGTCGAGTTTCCGCCGACGATGCCATCGACCAACCACGTGATGCCAGTACCCGTGGTTCCGGAAACAGTAGCTTTGAATTGCTGCTTCTGTTTCAGCGTGAGTGGTGCGCGCCGCGGGCTGACGGTCACCGTGATCGCGGCGAACGACGCGAGGCTGCACATTGCGAGTAGAAAGGGTAGCTGGCGCAGTGGACTTCGGAGGGTCATCGGGCCACAGGCAGAGGGAATTTGCTCCCGTTGGATGCACCTTGCTGGCGAAGGTTGTGCGCTTCCCGCTGTAACATCGACCATTTCTCCGTTCTATTCGATCAAACCCGTCAGAACGCAGTTTCGTTAAGATTGATTCGCGATCTCGTGTAGTTTATCGATCGCCGCGGGCTGATGAATTCTCCTTGACAAGAATATCGGCCAGAACTATGGTCGCCCGCATGTTTTAGCGATGAAGGCGCCTTGCCTGTCGTTCATCTCTCACGGAAGACGCGAAACATGACAAAAAAGTTGGCACGTCTTGCTTTGGTGATTCTCGTTCAATGTATATGCTCATCTGCACAATCTGTGCGTGTACCTGCCGTTCCACTCGTCACCCATGATCCATATTTCAGTCTTTGGTCGATGAATGACACTCTGACGGATGGGGTCACAAAGCATTGGACTGGTGCTCGTCAGCCGCTGACTGGGTTAATCAGAATTGATGGTCAAACCTTTCGTTGGATGGGAGACCACCCCCGTGCCCTACCCCCGGCAAAGCAAACGGGCTTGGAGATCACTCCAACGCGCACGGTCTATAGCTTCGAGCAGCTGGGCGTCAAACTTCAGGTGACCTTTCTTTCGCCCCTTTTGCCCTTCGACCTCGATGTCTTATCGCGGCCGGTTAGCTATATGACGATGGCTTGCACGGCGATCGACGGCGCCAAACATAAGGTCCAGGTTCTATTTGAGGCCTCAAGCCTGCTGGCCGTCGACCGTTACACCCAAGAAAGCGTCTGGTCGCGTTCACGTTTGGATGGAATGACAGTGTTACGAACTGGGAATTTCGAACAGCGGGTGCTGGCAAGTTCGGGGGACGATTTGCGCGTTGATTGGGGATACGCACTTTTGGCCGTGCCCGACCAATCAGGCGCCACTGCGGCTACTCAACTCCAAGATGTGGTCGAATCCGCCTTCTCCAGGGGCACTGCACTTTCCGGCGACGATTTAGATTCGCCGCGGCGAGCGGATCGAGCCGCAGTACTCGCGGCTGCATTTGATTTGGGTGCGGTGGGCACAGCAACGGCCTCTCGGCACATCCTGCTCGGTTACGACGACTTCTATTCGATCGAGTACCTAAACCGGTGGTTGCGGCCATACTGGCGTCGAAACGGAATGGGAATAGGGGAGCTTTTGGAAAGGGCGGAACATGAGTACCTGGACTTGGAGCAAAGGTCCCATCGATTCGATGCGCAACTCGTTGCCGATTTTAGAGATGTTGGTGGCCCGGCGTATGCCGAGCTCGCAATTCTTGCATATCGCCAGGCGATGGCGGCCCACAAGCTCGCTGTGGATGTCGATGGTCAGCCAATGCTGTTTCCTAAAGAAAATTTTAGCAACGGCTGCATTTCCACCGTCGATGTGATTTACCCTTCAGCACCTTTATTTCTCCTCTTAAACCCTGAGCTGGTAAGAGCCCAATTACGTCCCTTAATGGAGTACGTAAGAACTGGCCGTTGGCGTTTTGCGTTTGCTCCTCACGACCTTGGCACCTATCCCAAGGCAGACGGTCAGGTGTACGGCGGTGGGGAGCGCACAGAAGAAAATCAGATGCCAGTGGAGGAAAGCGGCAATATGTTGCTTCTTTTTACTGCTCTGGCGAAGGCGGAGGGTAAACCCGACTTTGCCGAAAAGTACTGGCCTGAAATAACGGCATGGGCAGAGTACCTGGAACGCGAAGGCATGGATCCCGCGAACCAGCTTTCAACGGATGATTTTGCAGGTCACCTCGCGCACAATGCGAACCTCTCCATCAAAGCAATTCTGGCCCTTGATGGATACGCGACCTTGGCGGAAAAGACTGGGCGTGCTCCCGAGGGTAAGAAGTATCATGCCGTGTCCCGTCAAATGGCAAAGCGTTGGTCCGATCTCGCTTCAGATGGAGACCACTTCCGCCTTGCGTTCGACAAGCCCGGGACGTGGAGCCAAAAATATAACCTGGTTTGGGATCGAGTCCTCGATCTCAATGTGTTTCCCGCAACCATCGCAGAAACTGAGACTCGTTTTTACAAGACCCACATTAACCCATTTGGCTTGCCCTTAGACAATCGAAGCGCGTACACGAAACTGGACTGGGAGGTTTGGACGGCGACGTTGGCCGACAAGCGGGAGGACTTCGACATCATCATCGCGGCACTCGAGAAATTCATACACGAATCTCCTAGTCGAGTGCCACTCACCGATTGGTACTGGACAACTGACGGGAAGCAAGTTGGCTTTCAAGCGCGTTCCGTTGTGGGGGGCGTGTACATGCCTCTCCTGGCACGAGATCAGATATGGAAGAAATGGTCCAAGCGCCCATAGCGATTGAGTTCAGCTTGTTAACCTCACTCATCTCTTGCGGGGATTCTTCGCAAATCACGCTGACAAGGCCAGCCGGTCGGTCATTTGACGGCGGGAGATGATCTTGGGCTCAGGACCAGTTTTTGCACACGCCAGTTCAAGATTTCGGCTACGTACAACTCGTTTTCCGAAGGGCAAGCGATTTCGTGGATCCATCCGAACTGGCCCAGCTGCTTGCCTGATTTCCCTAACACGCCGAGGACCGTGCCATCGAGGCTAAGCTTATAGATTCTTCCTGGGAAAGCGTCGGAGCTGTAAAGCACCTGATGAGGAGGAGGGGTGATGCAGATCGCCCATGGGGAACCCGGCGCTCTCGATCCGGAGGGATGGTCTGTCTTGTTGCCGATTACCGGTCGGGCTTTGGGGTCTACAGGAACATCAATAGTGATTTGGCGGAGAAACTTGCCATTCCCATCGAAGACCTGAATCCGGTGGTTTCCACGGTCGGCCACGTAAACGTTGTCCAGTGCATCAATCGCAAGGCTGTGTGGAGTATTGAATTGACCTGCTTTGATTCCCGGTTCTCCCCATGACATCAGCCAATTGCCATCTTTATCGACTTTCGCAACTCTAGAGTTGACGTAGCCGTCACTGATGTATGTATTTCCTGCAGAATCCCAAGCAACGTCGGTCACCTGTCTGAACAAACCGTCTTCTGGAGGCAGCGGAGGATTGGGTTCTTTCAAGGGACCAGTGCCATCGTCGGAGGCTTCCTGCTTCCGTCCGAACACCATGGAAATTCGCCCCTGGGGATTAAATTTGACCACAACATCGGAGCCTTTATCCGTGACCCAAATGTTGTCCTGGGGGTCGATCTTGACCGTGTGAGCGTAGGACCATGCGTACAAGTTGTGTCCAATCTCCCGCAGAAACTTGCCGTCCGGCGCAAATTCCAAAAGTTGTGCTGCGGCCGCAGCATACGCGGGGCCAGTCGTGTTGCCCCGAGAGAAGACGAAGATGTGACCTTTGGAATTGACCGCTACGCCGGCCACTTCACCAAAATAGAGATTGTCTGGAAGGTGCAGGAACTCCGGTACAGAACGGTACGGGATTTCGGAGACCTGAGAAGTTTGAGCCGAAAGAAAACATGGTGCAAACAGTAGTAGGCAAAGGGCCCGTTTCATCAAGTCCTCCCACGATTGGTTTCTCGACATATTAGGCCGCTACAGTATCTAACAAGTTTTGAATTTCGTTCGTGAGAAATTAGGCAGCAGAAGATAAGGAAGTCACTGAAGTTGTTGATGACCCGTCGCCCGCCGGCCCGTAAGACCAGTGAGGGATCCGTCCATTCGGACAATACCTATTGACATTTGAGGAGTTAGACGTCGGTAATGGCGTGTCTTTCTTGAAATCAGGCTATGCTTGGCCGGGTTGGACGAAGGAGGCGGTTTTATGACAGCCATTGCTCGCCGGGCGCATTGCGGTTTGCTCGTCATGTTTTCCGTCCTTCTTTTCGTCACGGGTTTGTTCGCACAATCAAGACCGGCCGCAGCCTCGGCTTCACCCTTTACCGTTGCACGCGACCTGAATTCAACCTTGGCAGAGTTAATGCGCGCGGCCCCGTCAACAAGCCAGGACTTGACGAACCTGCAGCAGGGCGGAAGGCTCCACTGGGTGACATTCTGGCAGGGAAACAAAGCGGAGAAGGCCAAGATGACAGCAGCGTTGCGCCGCAATCTCCAATTTGCTGTGCCCGATTTGATTCACGATGCGCAAGCCTCTGGTGGAAGCATCTCCACGACGTTTAAGCTGTATAAAGACTTGACGGTAGTCTGCGAGTCTCTGGATTCGTTGCTCCCGCCGGGTTCGCGCGAAGGTAAAACTGAATTGGCAGCTTTGAGCAACGACCTTTCCGATATGAATCGGCTGAGGGAAGAGTTGTCTTCCTATATTCAGCAGACTGCAGCTTCGATGGAGAGCAAAAGTGCTCAGCTTGCCTCTTCGGCCGGCCGATCTCCGAAAAGAGTCATTGTTGACGACAACATCCCGGACAAGCCCTCGCCCAGGAAACGCCGCCCGCCTAATGAATAGAGCAGTTCAGATTTTGCGAAAAGGGTGACCGGAATATCTGATCTTTGTGGCATTCAGGTAAGAGACTCCGTCTCCACAGCCGCCCCCCTCAGTCGTCGTGCACGATCGAGAAGCGAAAGGCAAACAGATCGTACCGGCAGGCTTCGTTTGGGAAAAGATGACGATTGGTCGCTACGCCGCCTCCGCCTTCTCCTTCGGTTTATTCTTCAAAATCGATGCCTTTGCGCTCGGCAGGATCATGATCAGTTCACACTGGGAAAACTGGCAGTGTTTGCTGCTCGCGTCTTTAGACGCTGAATCGATAGACGATCAGCGTTGTTCGGAGAAGTGAGCGGTCATACTTGACTGACAACAATTACAGGTGACGGCGAGCGGGCTTGGCCCGAAGATCTCAACGCAAACGCACCCAAAACTGCCTCAACCTCCAACCAACCCAATTGCAGTTGCCCGGGCCGATCCTAAGGTCCGAATCAACAGACATCAGGAGAAACCCATGCCAGCCAAAAATCCGAAAGAGGTTTTTGTCACACTCCTCAGCGATGCTCGTAGCAACACTGAGAGAAGCGCCAAGGTGTACCGCGAAATCAGTCAACTAGCTCAGAACCCCGACATAAAGGAGGCATTAGAAGCGCGGGCATTTATCGCGGAGAAGAATCTGGGAACGCTAGACGAAGTCTTTGAAATGATTGATGAGAAACCCGTCAAGCTTAGCGGGCGTTTGCAAGAGGTTTTCGTGGAAGACTTTAAAAGAGAACTTGCCGAAATACAATCTCCGGTCGCGAGGCATATTTACGTGCTTGCGAAAGCTATCCATCTCGCCCACCTGCGATTCGCTGAGTATGCGGCTCTAATCGCGGCTGCCGATGTGACCGGTCATTACGGGGTGGGTGTCCTCTTGGAGAGTGTACTGGCAGACAAGCTGGCGTTTTATGAACGCGACCGGCGCCTTCTCCATCACCTCATCGAAGGACGCATTGAAGAGCGTTTGGCTGCCTAATTTCTCTTTCCACCTTCAGTGTGTTGGTTCCACCAGAAGGGAATGCCCGCCTTTTCGCTAAGGCGGGTATCTTTGTCTCAGCAAGAAGGCGATGCAAAGTTGGATTCACCTGTCGATTTGGGGCAGAGATGAAAGCTGTGCGGGTGAGCGATGAGCGCCTATTGCGCGGTCGCGAAAGTGCCCACATCTTGATTTCGGTATGCAGAATTCAGGAACCGGAATTCCAAGATCCCGTGCTGCGTACCGCGCCACCGCCCGTTTACTTACGTGACTGATCTGTCTCGTGTCGAAGCCGATTGAGCCAGCTTGCACAGCATTGTTCCGGGCCATGAAGTTGGCTGATTGGGAGCACATTCCAAGAAGATGCGGCCACAGGGAACGGGTCCTATTTACCTTCTGAAAAACTTGAATCCCAGGACACAGGAAAATTGGGCCCGAGGTTGTCACTCTTAACAGTGGAAACAGACCTCCTTTCAGAAGAGGGTCATAAGAAAAACAGACTGCGTGGAGACGGATGGCAAGAAGCTGTCATCGCGCGCACGAGTGTACCTAGCAAGAAGCGCAGGAAGGAGTGCAACGATGGGTTACGAAAGAATTGTCGCTGTTTACGATAGCAACGCAAAAGCAAAAGATGCTGCTCGGGCTCTTGAAAGTTCGGGTTTTTCCTCAAGTGAAATTAGCTTTATCCACCGCGATTCTCTCAGTGACAAGGATGTCCATGATGGGAATTTATGGCAGCGGCTTTTTGGGCGTGTTGTCTCAGACAGCGAAAGCACTTCCTACAACCGTGCCCTCCAGTCTGGCGGGACCATTCTTTCTATGCGAGCCAAGGATACTGAGGTTCCACGCGCAATGAAGATTTTGGACGCACACGAGCGCCTGGATTTGAATGAAAGATCAACTACAACGGCAGCAGGTCACCCCACGAGCGGGGCGAAAGCAGACGCCAGAGACGAAGTGTTACGCCTGGTCGAAGAGCAACTCGATCTCGGGAAGCGTCAGGTGGAGACCGGCAGGTCTCGGATTCGCTATTTCGTCGTGGAAAAACCGGTTGAATCACAGATTACTTTGCACGAAGAACATTTGGAGATATCTCGGCGGGCCGTTACCGACGCGACACTTCCCAGAGATCTCGACTGGAAAGATAAGACCATCGAAGTGATCGAGACTAGCGAGCAGCCGGTCGTTACAAAAACTGCGCGCATCACCGAGGAGGTGGTCATTAGCAGGCGAGGGTCCGACCGTGTCCAAACCATTCGTGACACTGTCCGTCGCCAACAGGTGGAGGTCGAGCGAGTGCCCGGCGACATCAAGAAAGCCGCCTAATCCGAATTGTAGTTTGGATGCTCGTGGTTGCTGAGCTCTGAAGTGTTTAGATCAGCACAGAGGAATGCAAGCATTTGTCGTAACGGACTAGCGAAAGGAGAAGTTATGTCCACTGCTAGGTTCCCGCCTTCCAGGCCCGAGTCCGAGAGCCTGATTTCTGCTGTAACCCAACACTTCACCCCCGATCTGGTGCACTATGCAACCTCTATGACTGGGGAGTCCGCATCATCCAGTCACAAGGCGCTGCATGCAGCTGTACCCACCGTCCTATGCGGATTAACCAGCCTGGCCTCCACGGCCGAAGGGCAGAGCAGGCTAGCAACGATGGTTCGCGAAGGCGGCTACACTGGCCTAACAGAGAACCCGCTTTCCTTATTTCGAGGGGGAAGTTCAACGAATTATCTGATGTCTGCTGGGCAGCAGCATCTAGGCAAACTTTTTGGAAACAACCTTTCTTCTGTCGTAGAAACGGTTGCTCAGTCCAGCGGTCTCGGAACCTCTTCTGCCAACAAGTTGCTGGCGTTGGTGACTCCTTTGACTCTAGGTGTCCTTGGCAAGCGGGTTTCGGCCGAAGGGTTGGGGTCTGCTGGACTCGGGGAGCTACTCCTAAGTCAAAAGACAAGCATGGCCGATGCTGCTCCTTCCGGGCTATCACGCATCTTGGACCTTGGGCCCAGAGCGGTGGCTTCGTCAGCCACAAGCTTTCAACGCGAGGCTGCTCCGAGTGCGCCAGCGCACCTTGAGCACTTTGCAGAGGCGGCTCCCGCTGAAGAACGAAAAACACCAAATAGAAGTCGTTGGTTTCCTCTCGCGCTGGTGTTGGCGGGCATCGTTCTATTAGCCTATCTGATCGGCCGACCTCGTACGCCGCGCGTGGCTGACATCGCTTCGCGGGGTATCACTTCTGCTAACAACGCCCTCACGTCGGTCACGTTGCCCGGAGGCGTGCACCTCTCTGTTCCAAGAGACTCGATCAGTTATAGCCTTGCGACCTTCCTCGGCGATCAGTCTGCGACCGAGTTGCCGAGAACCTTCGTGTTTGACCATTTGAACTTTGAAAGCGCGTCGACTCAGCTGACGCCGGATTCGGCAGGGACGGTGAACGACGTGGCGCAAGTACTGCGCGCATATCCCAATGCCCAAGTGCGCTTGGTGGGAAATACAGATAACACCGGTACTCCCGAATCCAATCAGAAGCTGTCTGAAGCTCGGGCTGTCGCAGTAAAAACTATGTTGGGGAACCAAGGAGTGACATCAGACAGAATCTCAACTCAAGGCCTCGGACAAGATCATCCGATTGCGTCCAACGATACGGAAGAAGGACGTGCTCGAAATCGCCGTATCGAACTGAACGTAACCCACAAATAGGCCGCATGGGTGACTGGGTCGCTCTGAGCCTGCGGCGCGAATCTCACAAAGCTCGGGGAGAAGTCTGTCCGGAAGCTCCATCGAAAATCATGTCGCTAACGCACACACGCCCGCAGCAACAATTTCATCAACGGGTCAGGACGCGTAAAGCTCCGTTTAAAGCAGGCCGGGGAAGACTTCGCGCCGCTACTCGGTCAGCCGCAGAGGGACGCTCAGCTTTTTCATTTTGCTAGCGCCTCGCGATTTTGTTTCGCCCAATCACTATCCGCCGGGACCTCCTTCATGGGTGGCCCACCCTCAGTCCCGCAGGCACATGGGCCTAGCATTTTGGCCTCGGTCATGCAAGAGCAGGACTTTGTTTTAAGGCATGCACAGACGTAAACAGTCTTCTGGCTCTTGGCGGCTTGTTCAGGTTTACGCGAAGATCCTGCGTCTGAGGGTGTAACCGCCAATAACAGAAGCAGGAGCGAAGCGTGAGCCCACTTGCTTTGATTTTTCATGCTGTTTTCTCCGTACTGATCATTCTCCTGGGTTCGACCTACACCTGCTGGTAAAGGGAGTCCACGTGCATCTTTTCCGGCTTCCCATAATGGGGCCCGCTCGCACCTGGTTGGGGCGAGCGGGTGTCGATAAAACACGTCAGAAGTACAGCTTCGCTCCGAACTGGAAGACGCGCGGATCGAAGGCGGATGTAACTTGCCCGAAGTTGTTTGTGATTTTGCCGAACGTTGGACTCTGTGGGTCCTGGTCAAAGCTGGCAGTATTGCTCACTTGACTGAATTGGGTGTGATTCCATGCATTGAAGCTTTCTGCACGGAGTTCCAAACGGCTGCCGCTGTCGTTGAATGCGAAGCTCTTGAACAGCGACAAATTCCAGTTCTGGCGGCTCGGCCCACGCAGCGAGTTGTGGCCCGCATCTCCCCAGGCACCGAGTGTCGGCAAGGCAAATGCTGAGGTGTCGAACCATGCGCCAACCCTGTGCGGATACGACACCCTTCCAACCTGATCAGGACGATTGGTAGTGAGGGGGATGCCATTGCTGCCCTGGCCACCGGCCAGTTGCGGGTTGATTGGCACCCCGGAAGTGATGGTGATGATTCCCGAAAGTTGCCATCCCCCGAGGGTGGATTTCAATAAGCGGCTTTGGTTGTTCCGCAGAAGCGGGATGTCGTAGATAAAGTTCACAGCGCCGTTGTGGGTGCGGTCAAATCCGCTTGGTCCGAGATCGTATCTCCAGCCGAGATAGGGGTTGGAGACACTTCCAAGGTCGCCACCGCCATTGCCCGCCGTGGTCGGATCAATGGCGCGCGAGAGCGTGTAATAGGCATGCAGGCTCAGATCCTTCATTTGCGAATTGAGGTCGATCTGCAAGCCGTTGTAATGAGAGTTGGCTTCATTCCTGGATAGACGGATGAACTGGAAGCCAGGGTACGGCAGGCCCGGTGCGGTGTTGTACTGCGCGCCGTTAATCAGAGCCGGCAAGTAACTCTCATCCGGCAGATTGATGTGCGCGTAGTCGTTTTGATGCCGGTTTTGATTGCCGACATAGGCGACCGATAAAACCGACTTGGCATTGATCTGCTGCTGAATACCGACGCTGTACTGGTAACTGACGGGCTGCTTGTACTGATCAACGTCCACACCAGTAATGCTGGCAGGGTTAATCGGTTTTGGTGCTGCTGTTCCTGTCGACAGCAGGAGGCTTGGGTTCGCGAACATTACGCTGCTGTTGTTCACATTCAAGCTGAAGGGAATGTTGGAACCAGCGTTATACATGTCGTTGCCCTGTATGCGCTCATACATCATTCCAAACCCGCCCCGAATGACGGTTTTGCCCTTGTCGCTCATATCGTAGGCGAAGCCGATGCGTGGCCCGAGGTCCGCCCAGTGATTGTTCACCAGGCCTTTCGGCACACCGTTCTTGCCAGAAATTCCGATCCCATTCAGGTAAAGTGGAACTCCTGCCAGGATGGGGTTCGGGCTTGTGCCGAGCCCCGGGCTGGAGGGATCAATCGTGCCGTCGGGCAACAGCGTCGCAGCCTTCGACGGATCATAGAGTGACGGATAGAAATTTCCCATCCGATTGTTTGCCTCGTAGGTGTGCGGGATTCCATCCCAGCGCAATCCCAAATTCAGCGTCAGTCTGCGCGTCGTGCGCCAATTGTCCTGAAGGTAGGCTGCCCAGGAGACGTTATTCCAAAAGCCGCGATCCTGCACGGCGAGTTCGTTGTACCCTTTGGCGGTGCCCAAGAGAAAATCGGCAAAGTCGTTCCCCGTGTAGGTGCCGTCGAAATTAAAGGCGCCCTGTGTCGTGCCGAACAAGTCCTGCACTTTTTTATAGATGGCCCAACTTCCACCCAGTTTCAGCTGATGGGTTCCTTTGGTCCATGAGACATCATCTCGGATCTGATAATCGTCTGCCTTGTTGTGCCAGGGCCAGTTCGCGATCTCAAAGCGCGCACCAGTTGAACCGTTCAGGTCGACATTGGGAATGCGATTGTCGTTGTTCGGGCCGGTGAACAGCCTTGACGCGGTAGAGTCGTATCCGGGGGGCAGTGCAAGGCTCTTCAGTCCGGAGCCGGCAAATGGAACGATGTTAATCCGGTTTCCGTTGTAGTTAAACGAAGTTTCATTCAGTAAGCTCGGAGTGATTGCATACGTGGCGTGGACGACTCCGCTGTAAGAAGGATTGCCAAAGGTATCACCGACGGTGGGAATGTTGGCACCGCTCCATTGGCTCACTCCGAACGTCTGCGAAACTTGTTCGGCTATGAAGTGTCCGAACACTGAAAACTTGCTATTGAAGTTGTGATCGATGCGCGCAACTTCCTCTGCGAGGTTGGTGGGCGAGTTATTGCCCCCGACGAAGGTGGGGTTCCCATTGGCGTCTAGCGAATTAGGGGCCGGGAAAATACCAGCTCCGACTAAGGCAGCCGCATTGGGCGAGATCATGCACGATGGAATGACGTTATTGGGGAAAGGTGAGCCCTGCACGATTCCTGCGGGCAGAACACCGCCGGGACACCCCTTGGCCAGAACCGACGCCGACACTTGGCTCGCGCTGGGAACTTTGATGGTGGTATTGCCGAAATTTCCGGTGTACTGAGACGTCGTCGGAACAGTTTGGTTTGTCAGCCCGCCTTGCACCAAGCGCCGCCATTCCATGTTGTAAAAGAAAAAGGTCCGGTTGCGGTCGGGGTTATAGAGCTTTCCGAAGGTCACCGGCCCGCCCACATTGAAGCCGAAGACATTGAGCCGGAGCTCAGCGACTTTTTGCGGCGCAGGATTAAAGTAATTACGGGCGTCAAAGGCGTCGTTACGATTGAATTCCCAAGCGGACGCGTGCAAGTTTCTCGTCCCAGATTTGAGAACCATTGTCATGGTTCCCGCTGAGGAAAGCCCGTAGTCAGCGCTGTAGTTTGAGGTAAGTGTACGGAACTCAGCGATCGCATCGCTCGACGGTGCGATGCTCATTCCACCTGCGCCCCCCCGGTCGTCATTCTCGCCGCCGTCCAGAAGATAAATGTTGTGGTTCTGGCGCAAGCCATTGAACTCCACAGCGGCGTCGCCGCCCACGGGAGTGTTCACCACACCGGCACTCATGCCTCCTCCGCCGATTTGGCTCGAAGCTCCTGGAACCAATGCCGCCAACTGGTACATGCTTCTCCCACTGACGGCAATCTGCGAGATTTGCTGCCCGGTAATGACATTGCTGATCTCGCCGGAATCTGTCTGCACCTTCACCGGGTTCGCTTCCACGGTAATTGTTTCCGAAGTGCCGCCAACCTGCATTTGGAAGTCAACCCGGTCGCGATCGCCAACCTGCAGCACGATGTTTTTCTGCTCGGCCGATTTGAATCCCCCTGCTTCTACCTTGATGCTGTAGTGTCCGATGTTTAGATCCGGTAATACATATTGTCCAGCTTCATTTGTCTGGGTCTTCTTGATGACGCCGGATTCTGCGCTGGTGATGGTGATGCTCACGTTCGGCAACGATGCGCCGGAAGGATCCGTAACTGTACCGACGATGGTTGCCTGTTGGGAATTCGCACAGAAGGAGGAGGCGATCAAGAAACAGAATATGAAGGCCACCCAGCGAAAATGCAATTTTTGCGAGGAAAGGGGCAGTGCGCCTGCAACAGCATCGTGGCCCTGCCGAATGCACGTCGAACTCATAGACATCACTCCCAATGACATTGTGGATTGAGGTGCCGAAGGCTCCCTGGCTAGACAGAGTGCACCTCTAAATGGATTGCTACAATACCCACATCTTTGGGACTTAACATAGCCACTTACTTGTTTCGGTAAGTTGATAAGCGCTAACCTCCGCTGCCGAACATTCCCAAAATAGTCTTGGTAATGAGCCTATTGACGTTGATTTGATATGGCCACTAAGATTGCCCTACCGTGAAGAAAGTGTCTTCAGCGGTTTTCCCGCTCATTGCCATCGATCGGAATGCGCCCGAGGCGTTGTATCAGCAGATCTATGAGGCGTATCGATCCGCGATCGTGGGCCGCACGCTTCGTCCTGGGCAGCGCGTTCCTTCGACCCGAATGCTCGCAAACGAACTCGGTATTTCGCGAATTCCCATCCTGAACTCGTATGCGCAACTGCTCGCGGAGGGATATTTTGAAAGTCGTGTGGGGGCGGGAACGGTGGTGTCCCGGTCCCTGCCCGATCAATTCCCAGTCACCGCGACTCGAGGTGCTCGGGGTGCGAAAACCATACAAAGCCCCAGGCCGCTTTCGAAAAGAAGCTTTGCCATTGATAAGAATGTGCCATGGCGCCGTGGTTGGGGGCCTTTCGGAGTCAGCCAGGTTGCCTTCGAACATTTTCCATTTCAGACATGGAACCGTCTCATCACCCGGCAGTCTAGGCAAAATTTCGCTAAATCGTTGGACTATGGCGATCCGATGGGGCTCAGAAAGCTGCGCTCAGCACTTGCGAATTATGTTCGGGCGGCTCGAGGCGTGCGCTGCGAAGACGACCAAGTCATGATCGTGAGCGGCTCGCAACAAGCTCTGGAAATCGCCGCCCGCGTACTTCTTGACCCTGGGAACTCGGTTTGGATGGAAGAGCCAGGATACCGCTTTGCTCATCGAGTTTTCGGATTTCATGGCTGTCGCATCGTTCCTGTTCCGGTGGACTATGAGGGGATGAACGTCTCGGAAGGAATCCGTCTGGCTCGCAATGCTCGCGCGGCATTAGTGACCCCATCCCATCAGTACCCGCTGGGCGTAACCATGGGCGCCTCACGGCGGTTGCAACTTCTCGACTGGGCAGAACAGTCTGGCGCCTGGGTCATTGAAGATGACTACGACAGTGAATACCGCTATCAAAGCTTGCCCATCGCCTCCTTGCAGGGACTGGATAGTAACTCCCGCGTGATCTACATCGGGACGTTCAGCAAAGTGCTCTTTCCCGCCCTACGGCTGGGCTACATCATCCTTCCCCCGGATCTTATGCAGGCTTTCCAGTCTGTCCGGACCGCCATGGATATCGGCCCGCCGCACTTTTTTCAATCAGTACTGGCGGATTTTATCGCGGAAGGCCATTTTTCACGCCACGTTCGGAGAATGCGCGTGGTGTATAGCGAGCGTTGCCAGTCCCTGATTGACCGCATTCGGAATGCCTTTGGATTTGGAGTCGATATTACTGGGGGCCATGCAGGTATGCACCTGGCTATTACGCTGAAGGGAGTGCGCGACCGCGAAATCGCGCTTCGTGCCGCCGATGAGAATTTGTGGTTGTTGCCGTTGTCAGCCTCTTATCTAGAGAAACCTTTACGCCATGGGTTCATACTTGGATTTGGAAGCACGAGCCCAGCGGAAATGTCTGCAGCCGTTGGAAGGATGCGAGCCCTGGTGGGCGGTTCGCGTTAGAGTTCGAGGCTGATCTCACAGGGAATATCTCGATCGTAGTTCCTCCCAGAGAAGAAAATCCAGCCTCTCACGGTTCCGTGAATTTACGGCTTCCTTTGTAAACCTCCAACGCAAGTTGGGCATCGGACAGTCGAACAGAGGTGTCCCATGAGCCCATCTGGCCTTTCATTGGTAGCGGCAATTGTTCTTACCGGTACGACGTTCGGGCAGGCGACCGGTAGCTCACAAGAGCAGCCCACAACCACGCAGTCCACGGTCAGCCAGCAGATCAACATCACCATGACGCGCTCGACTGCCCAGCCCAGTCCTGCGGAGCAGCAGGAAGTGAGAAGCAATTTGAAAGACGTGCACTTTGCGTTCGACCAGTACGATCTTGATGATCAGGCACGGTTAGCCCTGCAAGAGAATGCGAACTGGTTGAAGGCGAACCCTGGAGTGACGGTCTCGATAGCGGGTAATGCGGACGAGCGCGGCGACATTGCCTACAATCTTGTGCTATCCCAAAAGCGGGCAGAAGCGGTACGAGACGCGCTTGTCTCGCTGGGCGTACCCGCCGAGCGGATTCAATTCACAACTGGATGGGGCAAACTCTATCCGGTTTGCGCGCATTCAGACGAGAGTTGCTGGGCACAGAACCGACGCGCCCGTTTGACCGCAGGAACCACACTGCAGAATGACGTGCTCGCAATGGACCAGCTGACGCCCGTCATCCTGGCTTGCGCGACGGTGGATTGCCATTAGGTGCCCAGGGTGAAGGACCGGGTGGAAAGTGCTCTTATCCAAGAAAATGCTCTTATCCAAACTGGTCGCCGTGCTTGCCCTGGCGTGCCCGCTATTTGCTGAGACGCTTCCCAACGGAACCGCACTGCCGATACAGCTCAGCACCGGATTGAATGCCAGAAAGGACCGAGCCGGGAAGCAACTATCGGGCAGGGTCATGCAGGATGTAGCTCTCCCCGCAGGCGAGAAGATCAAGTCCGGCTCGCGTGTCCTCGGACACATTCTGCAAATTACGAAACGAGGACCCGCCGGCTTTGGTGTGGTTGTACGCTTCGACTCTATTCAAGATGGCGAACGTACGATACCTGTGGTTGCAGCTGTGTTAGCCGTGGCCACCTCAGCTGGCGTACACGAAGCTCAGATCCCGATAAACTCCTCGGCCAATATTGAACCGACGACTCAATGGGTGACGCGCCAAGTGGGTGGAGACATTGTGAATCGCGGGCTCCGCAAGGTTGCTTCAGAAGATGTTGTTGGGCGTTGGGTGGGGGAAAATTCCGTCCTAATGAAGCTCACTCCTAATCCGGAAGCCGGGTGCCCTGGTGGCCCGGGCTACGACCGCGAACAAGCACTCTGGATATTCTCAAGCACGGCTTGCGGAGTATACGAACTGACGAGGCCGAGCCATATAAGAATCGTCAGATCTGGACTTACTTCACCTCTTGGCGAAGTTGAGTTGAATTCAGAGAAGGACCTCTCGCTGGGCGCAGGCAGCGGCTGGCTGCTGATGTCGCTTTCGAGCAAGTGAGGGCTGGGAAATCAGCTCCGGCTGTGGTTTGCTGCCGAAATGAGAATCTCAGAGTAATCGTCGCAATCAACCCTGCCATCTTCGGCAGTTTGGGACGCCAGATCGTGGAACCGCATTGTGCCCGAACTTCGGGGCGGCTCGAGGATCAAATCGATTCTGCCAAGAACCTTGAACCTAATCGTTGCAAGCCAGGTCAAATGCGCCTTGTAAAGGGAAGGCCCTCCGACGATCCGAGCTGGGTACCTGTCAGAAGTACTAGTTGCCGAAGAATATCTGCATGGCCAATCATGGGCCGCAAGTGCTCGTGCGAGCCCGTAGTTCTCCCCACCTGAATCCCGACGCCGCAGCTGGGGACGGTGCTCCAAGAATGAAAAAATAAGGGGGTGTAGGTTGCTCGCTGAAAACACGGATCTCACAAGCAAAGAATGGGCCATTATTGCGCTGATTTCGCAGGGCAGTACGAACAGCGAAATCGCATCATCCATTCATGCATCGGAGCCAATGGTCAAAGATCACCTGCGAAGAATCTTCCAGAAGACGGGCTGCTGGAACCGCACCGAGGTCGCTTTGTGGTATTTGGGCAGGAGAGTGGAGAACGAAAGACGTTCCTCCGACAGACGGGGAGCGGATCCAAAGCTCACTGACGATCGTCAGAAGGGTCGCCGTCACCCCCCAGAGCGTTCTCGCAGAGCGAATGAGCAGCATGACGTTATTTTGGAGGAGTGATAGCAGCCAGAATGCCGGCTGATAGTTCTGCTAGTTGCTAGGTTGATTTGGAAACCCTAAGGTCGTTTGGTCTCAAGGTTCCTGCCACACACTCTGGACCCTCGAGCACTTTTGGGGGAATGTGACAACTTATAAGCGAGTGAATCTGATCGCGCTCGTGGTCGCCATTGCCTCCTGTGCTCTGGCACAAAAAGTCGAGGTCGGATACGACAAGAGTGTAGATTTCTCAAGATACAAGACCTACAGCTGGGCAGAACTTCCGATGCCACCCGCACGTCCCATGCTCTATACAACTGTGGTGGGATGGATTGACGGCGACCTCAATTCGAAGGGATTTCAACGCGTCGAAAAGGACGGCGACCTCATTTTGCAGGCGACGGGAGGAATAGGATTCGGAATTAACGTCGCCGGAGGACAGCCTCTGACGTCTTCCTACAACGGGCCGCCACCCTCTCTCAATGCAACCATGTGGACAGGCGCTGGAGGCCAGAGAGAATTGATGCCAGCAGTTCCAGATGCCAGCCTAGAGCTGCAGTTTATCGACCATAAGGCAAACCAGATCGTTTGGTCCGGCCTCGTTACGCAAGCCCTCGATATGGAGCGCAAAGATAAGTCGCTCGATCTTGTGGACAAAGCGGTTACTAAGTTGCTCAAGCGATTCCCACCCAAGACTTCAAAGTGATTGCCCCTCTTCAAGACTCGCCTAAGGATCGTGAGCTCGTCCAGCGATCTTAATCGGCTCCAATGCTCGCCCGTTCCCCAAAGAGTAGCTCGGTTGATTCGGGCTGGAGATCTACACCAATCGAGCTTCCGCTGTGGTAAAAACGTGACAGTTCGATGTTCATAGCCGGCAACCTTCAACTCCAACCGTAACCAAAACATGGGTTTCGTTAAACCCTTGAAGAATCAGGTTTAGCAGGGGATTTTCCTGAGCGGATCAGAGCTGGTTCCCCGATGTTCGAACCGGCGGGCGGACCTTGCGGTGCCGCCGTGGGATTGTTGACCATTCGATGCATGTGTGAATACCCTGAATCGAGAGTTCTCCCAGAATGAGCCATTTGAAAACGCTTTTTGTGCTTTCCCTTTTGTTCTGCTCAGGCGATCTGCTTGCAAGCGACGGTTGGAAGGCGATTTCGGATGTTTCCAGCGTACAGGTGCTGTCGCAGGGTGTAGAAGTCGCTGCGGGTGAGGCGAGAGTACGGGTCACCGCCGTCGCCCCCAATGTGATTCGTTTGCGCTATGCACCCAGTGGCCAGTTCCCGGCGGAGCACTCCTTTGCCGTGTTGCCCGGAGCCATCCGGCCGGAAACAGTCCAGGTCGATCAGTCGGGAGACGCAGTGTCCTTCGATAGCGGATCTCTTCGGGTGAAGATCGTTCGCTCGCCTTTTCGTGTGGTGTTCTTGGATCCACAAGGACAAGTTATTGCGGAAGATGGCCCAGGATCTTCCGTGGAGTTCCACGGTGCTGAATTTCGTGTCCGGAAATCCATGCCTGAAGACGAACACTACTTTGCTTTGGGAGACAAGAGCGGGCCCCTCGACCACCGTAATTTGGCGTTCACAATGTGGAACACCGACGCATTCGGTTGGCAGGAATCTACCGACCCACTTTACAAGGACATCCCGTTCTTCTTGGCGATGCGAAAAGGGGCTGCTTACGGCGTCTTTTTGGACAACACGTATCGCACCAGTTTTGATTTTGGAAAAGAATCGCGCGACTTCTATTCGTTCGGCAGTGACGACGGGGAACTCGACTATTACTTCTTCTACGGGCCCGATCCCAAGCGCGTGATTGAAGATTTCACGGCGCTGGTGGGCCGCGCACCGCTCCCCCCCCTATTTTCCTTGGGATATCAGCAGTGCCGGTACAGCTACTACCCGGAATCTCAGGTGCGGGAGATCGCCAGTCAGTTTCGAAAGCGAAAGATTCCCGCAGACGTCATTTATTTGGATATTGATTATCAGCAGGATAATCGTCCCTTCAGCGTCGATCGCGAGCGATTCCCCGGCTTTGGGCAGATGATCAAGGACCTCAAGACGCAGGGATTCAACGTTATCGCCATCACGGACCTCCATATCGCGAAGTATCCCGGCTACAGACCTTATGAAGAAGGAATGAAGGGAGACTATTTTGTAAAGAATCCCGATGGTTCTGTGTATGTGGGAAAGGTGTGGCCGGGCGACAGCGTTTTCCCTGATTTTACGCGTGATGCAGCCCGCAAGTGGTGGGGAACGCTCTATTCCGATTTCGTAGGGATGGGCATTCGTGGCTTCTGGAACGATATGAACGAGCCTTCAATTTTCGAACGCACTGACAAAACCATGCCGCTCGACACGGTGCATTCGGTGGAAGGGCGGAAGACGGACCATCGCGAAATCCACAACGTGTTTGGGATGCAGAACGCGCGCGCGACTTACGAAGGCCTCTTGCGGCTGCAACCGGATATTCGGCCTTTTGTCCTTACCCGCGCAGCGTATGCCGGCACGCAGCGCTACGCGGCTACCTGGACAGGCGACAACAGCAGCACCTGGAACCACATGCGGATTTCTATTCCGCAGCTGCTCAATCTCGGCCTATCGGGCTACAGCTTCGTCGGGGATGACATCGGTGGTTTTGCTGGGAGCCCTACGCCTGAATTGCTCACGCGATGGATGGAACTCGGCGTTTTCAATCCCATCTACCGCAATCATGGCACGAAAGGCAGCCGCAATCGCGAGCCCTGGGTGGATGGTCCTCAGCATGAGGCAATCCGGCGCCAGTACATCGAGTTGCGATACAAGTTATTGCCCTACATCTACACCGGCGTAGAAGAGAGTTCGCGGACCGGTATTCCGCTAATGCGCCCCATGTTCTTGCAGTATCCGTCCGAGGACGGCCTGCAGTTGGTGGAAAACGAATTCATGTTTGGAGGCGATCTGCTGGTTGCGCCGAAGATTGATGAGAAGGTCGGTCCCTACGAAGTGAAGCTGCCGCAAGGTGTCTGGTACGACTTTTGGACAGGGAAGACGGTCAGCGGTGCCACCCAGCAAATGGATCCGCCACTCAATGCCGTGCCCGTCTTCGTGCGTGCGGGAGCGATTATTCCGCAAGCGCCCGTGGTGCAATCGACCAGCGAAGTTCCGAAAGGACCCTTGGAGTTGTTGGTTTATCCCGGGTCTGACTGCCGCGGCTCACTCTACCAGGACGACGGCAACACCTTGGCCTACCAACGTGGAGAATTCCTGCGTATGCAGTTCAGATGTGATTCGAACTCAGAATCCCTGAAGTTCCACTTCTCCGCCTCACAAACCCAATTCAAACCGTGGTGGACCACCATCAAAGCCACCTTCTTCGGTTTTCCGCGGAAGCCCCAGCAGCTTCAATCCGGAGAGAACGTGGTGCAGGGTTGGGGATATGATGCTGCGCGCGGTACTGTCAGCATCGATTTGCCTGCCTCGCCCGATGGAGAAATCGTGATAACGCGGTAGGTTGCTGTGGCTAGGCGGCTGTGCTCGGCGGTTGGTTTCAGGGGCCTGGGGAGGCGGTGAACTCAGAAAG
>Ga0157372_10000728_pt1 | contig 35861 bp, 27 predicted proteins | sample C55metaG_FD_115307 | JGI IMG/M metagenome (GOLD analysis project Ga0157372, IMG submission 115307) | Corn rhizosphere microbial communities from Kellogg Biological Station, Michigan, USA - C5-5 metaG | ecosystem: Host-associated > Plants > Roots > Rhizosphere > Soil | place: USA: Michigan...
AGTGTGCCCGGTTCGATACCGGTGCACATCGGCGCGAGCAGTTGCGTATTGCCGGACTCTGTCGAGAATCTCGCGTGGGGGCATGGAGAATACGCGTGCGAGGCGACGACGGAGGGAACCACTGGGCATGGCTAGTGATTTCCTCCATGCTCCCGCAGAAGAGCGGTATAAAGGGCATCAACCTCGCGAACCAGGCGCTCGAAGCTGAAATTCTGCACCACAAATTCGCGCCCTCGTTCGCCGAACCTTCGCATTAAATCGGGGTCACGAAGCATTTTCAGCAACGCCGTGCCGAGAGCTTCTGAACCAGGCGGCACCAGGAAGCCGCTGACGCCGTCCTCTACCAATTCCGAATTGCCGCCTACCCGGCTCGCAATCGTCGGTAGCCCCGCAGCCAGGTATTCCAGCAAGGCATTGGAAAGGCCTTCCGCCCGGGACGGAAGCACGGCAATATCACAGGCGCCGAGGATGTCGGGAATATCGGCACGGCTGCCCAGAAAAAGAAAGTTCTCCGTAAGACCCAGGCTCGCAACTTGCTGCTCAAACTGAGCTCGTTGCGCGCCGTCGCCGACAAGGACGAATCGCACGTTGGGAAACTCGCGCGTCACTCTGGGAGCGCACTCAATGAGCCAGGGATGGCCTTTGACATCGCTGTGCATGTTCCCAACCAGCACGACCAGTTTGGCGTCGCCCACATTTGGAAATAAAATACCGCGGCGGTCTCGCGCGTTGCCAAACTTCTCGATATCGATTCCGTTGTGGATGACATGCACCTTGTCGGGCGCGAAGCGGTCCTCCGCGATCAACGCTTCTCGGATCGGAGAAGCATTCGCCAGCACGGCACCGGACAAGTTTTGGATTCGGCGTAACCAGGCACGGCGTTTTCCCCGATACCAATCAAAATGAGCCAGATCGCGGCGACTGGAGACAATGGCCGGCACTCCAGCCAGCCTCGCCGCCGGCACGCCCATGAGGTTCGACCATAGGTCGTGAGTGTGCACAATATCGAATTTCTGTTTTCGCAAGAACCGGCTTAGGCGGAGCAACTGGTAAACTCCGGCCGGGCTGTCGATGCCTCCGTTGGGGTGAAATTCCTGCAGGACAACGGGAGTTTCAGCGAGCCTTTGCAACAGCGGACCCTGGGCACGCAGGCAGCCGAGCGTAACCTGGTAACCGGCCGCTGGGATGCGGCGAGCAAGTTCAACGGCTTGGGTTTCAGTTCCTCCGACGTTGAGGGAGTCCAGCAAATAAAATACTTTGCGTTGCGAATGGGAGAGTACCACCCCCGCTGGTTTCAGAGGTGCGGCTACCGCCGACAGGTCTGGGTTGCTGAGACTCACGCCCATCTAGAATAATGCCATGCAGTGCCTTTAGACTCGGTTACCGGCGTGTCTGTTGCAACTCGGTGCGCGTGTTTTAATAGTATCTTATTCGCGAGACCGAATCGGGTGGGTAAATGCCTGCTCGGCTCAACCACGGATCGGCTCCAAGATCTCTGACTTCCTGTATATTGCTGAAATAAAGCGAGTTCTCGGGCACAATCCCGCGAAACACGATGACCTGCCAAACGAGCGCCTCTATACTCGTCTTGCGATGTTGTTGACCCAATTCGTTAGCTATGAATGCGAGAAAGGAACTAGCGTAAGCAGATGAACCGGTCGATCAGCGTATTTGGGTTGGGTTATGTCGGCACCGTAACGGCAGCTTGCCTCGCACACAAAGGCCACAAGGTTATCGGAGTCGATTTAAACCCGACGAAGATTGAAGCCATGCAGTCCGGCCGCAGTCCTATCGTGGAACTCGGAGTCACCGATCTGATCAGCAAGGGCCACGCGGACGGCCTGCTTAGCGCCACTTCGGAATCGGAATCCGCTGTCCTCAACAGCGACATATCTTTTCTCTGTGTAGGAACTCCGAGTCTGCGTAACGGAAAACTCGATTTGGGCCATATCGAGCCGGTTTGCCGCGAAATGGGCAAGATCCTGCAGCGCAAAAAGACATTCCACTTGGTCGTGTTGCGCAGTACGGTTTTACCCGGCACTGCCGAGACCATCGTGGTGCCAGCTCTCGAAAAGGCTTCAGGAAAGAAACTGGGCCAGAGCTTCGGGGTGTGCGTCAATCCGGAGTTTATGCGGGAAGGAACGGCGGTCGCGGACTTTCTGGAACCGGTGGTGACTGTGATCGGTGCAGCGGACCCGCAACACAGCGCGCAATTGCGCGAGATCTATGAATGGGTCCCAGGACGGATTTTTGAGACCTCGTTTCGTTCCGCCGAAATGGTCAAGTACGTTTGCAATGCATGGCACGCGGTCAAAGTCTCCTTTGCGAACGAAGTGGGTACGCTGGCAAAGGAGCTTGGGGTTGATCCCGGCGCCGTGGTGGATATTTTCACGGCTGACACGAAACTCAACATTTCTCCCACATACCTGAAGCCCGGTTTCGCCTTCGGAGGATCGTGCCTCCCCAAGGACGTGCGCGCGCTGAATTATCGAGCGAAAGAACTGGATTTGACTCTTCCGCTGCTGCAATCGGTTCTTGCCAGCAATGAGGAGCACCTCGAGCGTGCCGTGGAGATGGTTCTGGCGACCGGGAAACGGAAAATTGGCATGCTGGGCTTAAGTTTCAAAGCAGCCACCGACGATCTTCGAGAGAGTCCGCAGGTACAACTCATCAAGCGACTGCTGGGCGAGGGCTGCACGATCAAGATATGGGATGACAATGTATCGCTCGGCCGGCTGATTGGCTCAAATCGCGAATACATTGAGCAGACGATTCCGCATATCGGATCATTGCTGGAGAACGATCTTGCAACGATCCTGGGCGATGCAGAGGTTGTGATCGTGGGCACCCGCGGAATTTCTCGTGACCAACTGCAGCCCCATCTTCGTCCTGATCACGTTGTGCTTGATCTGGTGAACCTGGAAAAGGACCGCCGTCCCGCGGCGGCCAAGTACGAAGGGATTTGCTGGTGAAAATGTGCGTATTCTCTGGGTCAAAGCGGGCAAGCTGTTGCCGGTCGATACCGGAGGAAAGATCCGTTCTTACAATATCCTTCGGCACCTTGCGCGGAACCACAAAGTCACGCTGCTTTCCTATTACGGTGGCCAGCGAGACTCTGAGTACGAGATTGCGATCCAACGCGACTTTCCAGGAGCAGAAACCATTCATACAGCCGCGCTGGATGGGCATTTCGTCGCACAGGCTCTGGACTATGTGGGTGGAGTGTTTCGGCCCGTGCCGTTCGCAGTGAGCAAGTTCACCCATCCCAAAGTGCAACGCGCCGTTTCCAACTGGCTGCAATTACAGGAGCTGGATGTAGCCGTGTGTGATTTTCTCTCCGCATCGCGAAACTTCCCCGAGAAGCTTCTAACCCCCACAGTCCTCTTCCAGCACAACGTGGAGTCGGCTCTGTGGAGGCGCATGGCGGATGCAGAATCGAATCCGGCCAGGCGTCTCGTGTATCAACTCGAGGCCAAGAAAATGCTGGGCTATGAGCGCAGCGCGCTCGCCAAATTCGATCACGTCATCGCCGTCTCCGAGCACGATCGACGGCAATTTCTGGCGATGGACCCCGGTTCTTCCGTCACCGTGGTGCCTACCGGAGTCGATACCCAGAAATACACTCCCGCCCCGCCCGCCTCGGCGGATCCACCACGCATCGTGTTTACCGGTTCCATGGATTGGGAGCCGAACGTTGATGCCGTCGCTTATTTCTGTTCCGAGATCTTTCCCCAGATCCGGGCAGAATTCCCGCACGCCGTCTTTCAAATTGTCGGACGAAACCCGCACCCCAGCGTCAAGCAACTTGCGTCTAACTTCGTAGAGGTGACGGGCACCGTGCCTTCTGTCAGCAAGTACCTGAATGAGGCCAGCGTGATGGTGGTCCCGTTACGAATCGGGGGCGGAACCCGGCTGAAGATTTTCGAGGCAATGGCTGTCGGCAAAGCGGTGGTTTCGACCTCAATCGGGGCAGAAGGACTGGATGTACAGAACGGGCGCGACCTCATCCTGGCGGATAACGCGAAGAGCTTCGCGGAAGCAGTCTGTCTTTTACTGCGCGACGCTCAGTGCCGGCGCGGTTACGAGCAGGCAGCGGCGAAAGTGGCAGCGCAGTATGACTGGTCGAATATCGAGCGCCTCTTTTCCAAAATTCTGACTAGCGTCAGCAGCGCACAGCCGGCACGCGTAACCTCGCGGCCAACTGGGGCTCCTGCTCAATCATGACGGTCCTGGTACTGGATGGGAACCAGAATCAGGCAGTGGCCAGCGTCCGCTCGCTGGCGCGGGCGGGCTATACCGTAATTTCCGGGGAAGCAGCATCGTGGTCGAAGGCGAGCTGGTCGCGCACTTCATCCGCGCGCTTCCGCTATCCCTCCCCGCACCAATCTGCGGATCTGTTCGTCCAGGCAATCGTTGCGTTCGCTCGCGTTAACCCCGGGATTTTGATTTTGCCCATGACGGAAGCCACCATGCTTCCCCTAGCCGCACATCGCGAGCTGTTGGCTTCGGCGGGGGCGCGATTCGTATTCCCTGATCAGAAGGATCTGGTGCGCGCTTTTAACAAGGATGAGACTACAAGACTCGCGGCGTCGCTGGGCATCGCCGTGCCAAAGAGCGCTCTGGTCACCAGTTCAGAGCAGTTGCTGGACGCGGTAAATACGCTGCGATTCCCTTTGGTATTGAAGCCATTTGCCTCCGAAGAGCTCTCGCCTGATGGCAAGATCCGCACTGGAGGGCGGCCGCGGTACGCAACCAGCATGGCGCAGTGTGAAGAAGCTTTCCGTGACATCCGCACACGATCGTCTTCGGTGTTGGTTCAGGAATTCGTGGAAGGAGAAGGAGCCGGATATTTTGCGCTAATGCACCATGGCAAGCTGCGCGCGGAGTTTGCTCATCGCCGAATTCGGGATGTTCATCCCACAGGATCGGGAAGCGCGGTACGGGAGAGTGTCTCCGTTGATCCCGAGGTTCGTCGTTCTTCGCTGTTGATGCTGGCTGCCTTACACTGGCATGGGGTAGCTATGATCGAGTACCGTAGAAAAGCTGGCTGCTCTCCAGTATTTATGGAGGTGAACGGCCGGTTCTGGCATTCGCTTCCACTGGCCTGCTATGCAGGAGTGGATTTTCCTGCGCTGCTGGCCCGCATGGCCGAGCAGGGCGATATCGAGCCGCAAACCAGCTACCGAACAGGCGTTCGTTGTCGCTGGCTGCTGGGCGATCTACGCCATCTCGTTGGTGTCTGGAAGGGTCCGCCGGCGGGTTATCCGGGCAAGTTCCCAGGGCGGGCGCCAACACTGCTGGACGTTCTGAGGCCGGTGCCGGGGACATATCATGATCTGTTTCAGTGGCGCGATCCGCTGCCTGAATTCGGCGACTGGGTGAACACTGGTTTGCGTTTGTTCGGCAGGAATTGAGCCGCCAAAAATGTTCAAAGGCGCACTACACGCTCATAGCACCTACTCCGACGGCGAGTTCACGCTGCCAGAGCTTCGCGAAATTTTTATTGCGGAGGGCTGCTCTTTTCTCTGCATGACCGATCATGCGGAGTATTTCGACGAAGCTTCCGTCTACCGCTACCGGCAGGAATGCAAGTCGCTCTCGGACGAGAAATTCTGCCTCGTCCCGGGCCTGGAATACCGCTGCGAACGAGAGATGCACATCCTCGGCTACACGGCCACCAAGCTGACCCAGGCGTCTGATCCGCAAGAAGTCATCCGGCACATTGATTCTCAAAGCGCGATCTCGGTCATCGCGCATCCCAAGGACGAGTTTTTCGAATGGATTGAGACTTTCCAGACACTGCCCCAGGCAATCGAAACCTGGAACTCGAAATACGACGGGCGCTATGCACCGCGTCCCGGTACTTTTCAATTGCTTCAGCGGTTAAAACAACGAGTTCCCCAAATGCGTGCGTTTTACGGGCTGGACCTGCACTGGAAGCATCAATACCGAGGCTTGCATGTCCTGCTCGATTGCGGCTCCCTCCATCCGGAGGAAATCCGAAGTGCTCTGGCAGCGGGTGCCTACCGCGCACAAAAGGATGACTTGCAACTCCCGTCCGATGGCGTCTTGTCCGAGTCTCTCTTAGACGAGTTTGCCCGGGTGCAGGCCCGCTCCCGTTCCATGTGGCGGTTGTTCAAAAACGGAAAGCAGCAGCTCGATCGTCTTGGCATTCGCGTTCCGGAATCTCTCAAGGCACAGCTGCGCAGGATTTTTTGATGGCAGAGCCCGGCACCGTCTTCCTGATGTATCACGAGTTGGAGTTGGCCGGGCGGCCGTTGTGCCAGTCGGAGCCCGGCTATGTCCGTTACATCCTCCCTGAGCCATCGTTCCGTTCCCAAGTAGTGTGGCTAGCTCAGGGGCAATGGCGGGGGCTCAGCGTCAGCGAAGCACTCGAATATCCGTCCGCGAAGTCTGTGGCAATCACTTTCGATGATGGTTCTGAAACGGATCTGATCTGCGCCGCCCCCATTCTGAAAGAAAGCGGCTTTCGCGCCACTTTCTATGTGACCGCCGGGTTTGTCGGCAAGCGTGGCTATCTGTCGCCAGCACAATTGCGCGAGTTGCAGGAAAATGGTTTTGAAATCGGCTGCCATTCCATGACTCATGCCTATCTTGATGATCTTGACGCTGCCGCTCTGCGTAGAGAGATTGTGGATGCCGGGAAAAAGCTGGAGCAGATGATCGGCGAGAAGGTGCAGCACTTCTCCTGTCCGGGAGGCAGGTTCGATGAGAGAAGCCTGAAGCTGGCTCGCGAAGCTGGCTACCGCTCGTTTGCAAGCAGCCGAACTCACGCCAATTCTTCCGGGGGCGATCCGTACAAGCTTGGGCGAGTCGCCGTTTTGCGCGGAACCGATCTGACCAGGTTTCAGCGTATCTGCACGGGGCAGGCACTGTGGCGAATGCGCGCATCTGAGTGTGCGCGAGACGCCGCCAAGCGCACACTGGGGAACACCGTTTATGATCGCCTACGTGCGCTGATGCTGAAATAGCCGGCGCCGAGCTATTCGAGCTATTTAAGAGCTGCGAGGTACGGTGAATACCCTATGGAAAGCCGTTCGGATTGTCATACCATCTAGCTCCCTTCGAAACGGCTTTTCTCTGCCGAACAGTTAGGAGGAAAGACCATGACAACGAGAGCTTCCTGCCTCGTGTTTCTGGCTCTGTTCTCAAGTTCCATTCTGCTCCCTAGTCTCTTCGGCCAAGGGATCAGTCCGTATCCCAACGCAATCACGGATCGATTGATTCACCCCGAGACTCCAAAGCTGCCGCCACCTGTAAACGTCGTGTTCAGGGATCCTGACTTCCATTCCAGAATGGTGCGAGCGACCGATGCCACGACTAATTTCCGGCTCCCGGGGACCTATTTGCGAACCGCAGGCGACAGTTCGGGAAACGAGTGGAGCTCTGATTCCAGAAAGTTTTATGTACTTGCTAAGGGTGGCCAGCTGCTCGCGTTCGCATTCAACCCCTCCACCATGGCCATCAGTGCCTTGCCGAATGCGGGCGGCAAGGGTCTGCTGCTTCCGCTCAGGCAGGGTACCTTCAGCTTCGTGGATCCGGACTTGATCTATGGAACGACCAGTAAAGACCCCTTGACCATCAAGAGTTATCGATTCTCAACAGGAGTATCGACGCCAATCATCAATACGAGGAACTGTGGGGTGCAGCCACCACTGGGCTCAGGACCGTCAGTCGTCAGCGATGATGACGTGAACCTGTCGCTTAGCGAGAATCGGGTTTCGATCTCTGAAGGCGGACCTCAGTTCGGCAGCCACATGTTCGTGGTCGTGTACGACAAGAAATTGGGCTGCCGCTGGTACAACACGCAAACCGCCCAGATCGGAGGACAGTGGGGCACAAGTGGGTATGCGAGTGTCTCTTCCCCCTACTTGATTCGGCATGCACACCTTTCTCGAGACGGCAATTACGTTGTGATTGCAGCGAGCAGGTTTGGATGGTATGTCTGGGACTTGTCCACGTTACATGTAACTGCTTGCCCGGAAAGCTCGCACTTGCAGTGCGACGGATACGGCGCGCTGGGCTATCACACCAAAATCAATGGCCCAGGTGTACTCGATGATATGCAAGTAGTAAAACGACCTTTGAACAACCTGGCGAACATTACCCAGCTCTATTACCCAATACCATCGCCCAGCAATTGGGGCCAGCCGCTGCATTTCACCTGGAACAATATCAACGTGAATGACAGCGCTCCGATTTGTGGATCAACTTACAGTTATGATGGCGATCCGGCCATCGACCAGCCGTACGCGGGTGAGATCTTTTGTATCGAGACCGATGGCAAAGCATCCACGATCTGGCGCTTCGCTCATAACCGGGCTAAGTATATTTATCCCTATTTTCAGACGCAGCCCTTGGGCACAGTTTCGCGAGACGGCCGTTTCTACCTGTTCACTTCTGACTGGGACGCGCAGCTAGGACTGGGCCCTGACGGGTGGCCGCGCTCCGATGTTTTCATCGTGAAGCTCGAGTAGAACACTGCACTAGAAACCCCCTCCCTGTATTGGGCTTGAGCGGTAATTTGGCACAAGATCGCCGAAATGCGCGGTCGCTCCGTTGTCGTGCTTCACGGCCTCATAGTTACGAAGGTACTTCGCGCCTGATGCAAGACTCGGCATACTAAACTCCGCCAACTCCCGTCCACTACCTCAAGTTCTGCTGTAAATCCCTCCGAAAGGCGCTCGAAAGCTGCGTTTTGCGCTGTTGAAGCGTCCATCACACGAGTGCGCCTTCGGTTCTTGCCCACTTTGCACTTCTGTGTCGTATCGGGACACGGTCTTCGGTTATCTGTGAGCCTCGCACCGATTTTCCTAAAGTCGCAATTGCGGACTTAAGCCCTTGGTCCCCCAAATCCGTTCTCCGAGGGAAAATCGATGCTGCGCGCCAAATCGGCAATCTTCGTCGAAGCTAAGCACCGAAAGACAACGTCAACGCTGGTTTCATTCCTGGCCAGCGCCATTCTGTGCACGCTTTTCACAGTCGGATGCAGTAGCATACCGAACACTCTAAGTTCTTCGATCTCTGCGCCGGCCCCGCGCAACGTTGTAACTAGTCTGCCGGACGGCATCGTTGGCACCAGTTACGACTCAGCACTGTCCAACATTGGCGGGACCTCTCGATTTCGCTTCTCGGTGACGCAGGGCGAACTGCCGAGCGGATTAGGACTCAATTCGCAAACGGGACAAATTTCCGGAACGCCGACTCAGGCGGGCAGGTTCAGCTTCACGATAGCCGTTGTCAGCGAACCAGCGCGCGCATTCAGGGAACACGGGTATAACGTCACTGTAAGACCCTGCGCGAAATGTGTCACACTCCAGATAACGCCGATCACCCCTTCCGTGGCCCCAGGCGGACACATCCAGTTCTCCGCTATGCTCACTGATACGGGCAATACAGCTGTCAACTGGTCCGCTAGTTCGGGAACAATCTCGAGTACGGGTCTATTTACCGCACCGACGCACAGCGCGAGCAAACCGGTTGTTGTGAAGGCCACCAGCGTCGCGCACCAGGGTGTGCAAGCCGAGACTTCGGTCAGCATCACGAATAACACCGCACTGGTGATCCAGACTGCTAGGGTTCCGCCGGCGGTGAGTAACGAACCGTATTCAGCTGTCTTGACTGCGACTGGCGGCCACCCGCCTTACACCTGGACGATCAGCTCCGGCTCTCTCCCTGCGGGCGTAAAGCTCAACAGCACCACGGGAACATTGTCGGGATTGCCGACGCGAACAGGGACTTTTGCTTTTACCGTGCGAGGGTCGGATACGAAGGCGGATACTGCTCAGCGGACCTTCTCTCTCCCCGTATCGGGAACCCAGGGCAGTTGCGGGCCGCCTACCTACAACTGTTCCCGCACAGACCTGAGCACTGTGCAACTGCCACAGACACCGCCCAGCGTTGGCAACTTGATCGGTGCCAATACCATCGTGGTAGACCCTGACTTCCACAATCGCATCGTGAGAATTACGGATGCGCGAACTAATCCGAACCCTATCTTCGTGAACCGCACTTTCGTGTCCTCCTCCAGTGGAAGTGCCGACGATAACCTATGGAACCTCGATTCGACTCTGTTCCTGGTGATGGACACTGGCTCGAACGGATATCCCTTCAGCTTCAATCCATCCACCATGCAAGCGTCACGCATGTATGTCTCAAACTTTCCCTCTACTAACGGATTGATGGTCCCCAGCAGTGGAATCTGGAGCCGGGTGGATCCCACCCTGCTCTACACCTTTTCAGGGACTTCTATCAGCAAATACAATTTCAGCGATCGTACCAAACCGCCCACCGCGGAGCCGGTTTTTAAGTTCACCAGCAGCACGAACTGTCTGCCCTCGCAATTCACATCAACTTGGAGTTCAAATGGCGGTGTCAGCGCGGATGACAAGACATTCGGCGCGGCGTTCTCCAACTCGGGCAACCAGGGCACCGGCACCTACGCTGTGGCTTACAGGGTGGGCAGCGGTTGCACCATGCTGAATACGCAGACGGGGCAGGTTTCAGGCGATTGGGGAGTAAAAGGTACCATCAACATCCCTGACCGTTGGACCATCCACAACGTGAAGCTCTCGAAGGATGGGAACTGGCTGATCATCGTTCCCACCAACTGCACCGCAGCGCCGTGCTCAGCGGGGCCGTATTACTGGCAGATTGGAACTACGAATGTCACTTCCTGCGGGCAGGGAGGCCTCTGCAGTGGACACTGGACGGAAGGCTACAGTCATTGGGTAAACTGCAACAACTCCCCGATGGCAAACCAGGTAATCCGTTCATTCGCCGTGGCTGCATCAGCGAGGAGTGTCGGTAATGATCTGCCCTCCGGGATTGTAGGCCCCCTGGATCAACACCAGTCGTGGAACAATGTTGATCCCATGGACTCTGTTCCCTTCTTCTCCACCACGTGGAGCAATCGCAAGCCGTTCCCCGCGGCTTGGTTTAACGAAATTATTGCCGTCGCAGCCGACGGCAGCGGCAAGACCTGGCGTTTTGCTCACACCTTCATCACTGGCAACTCGCAAATATTTAGTACCCAGTACGCCATCGGAACTGTATCTCAGGATGGCAGATTCTTCATCTTCTCTTCGGATTGGATGGGCCACCTTGGCTCTGAGTCGGGAACCGCGAGCTGCACCATTGGCACGAACTGCCGCGGAGACGTGTTCGTGGTCGAACTAAAATGAGATCTGCTGTCTACGCTGCCCTGGGACTCCAAGATACATACCAGGAGTCTCGGGCTTGAGCTAGTTTCGCAAAGTTCGAGACGTCGTCTGAAATCGGAAGCTCTCACCTCACCTTGGCAGCAACAACCCCGCTTCTTGCTGCTGGGGGTTGTGTTGTGGGGCCTTTATGGCTCTACAACGCGCCTTGACAGCGTGTAGAGTGGCTGCTACAGTCCAACCAATTTTGATAATTCCTCGTTTGGTTAAGCTCTTTGCTATTTGATACGCCCATCTTCTTCGTGTTTTTGTCGCTGGTCGTCTTCTCGTATTGGCGTCTGGGTTGGCGACGTCAGAACGTCTTTCTTCTGCTTGCGAGTTATTTTTTCTATGGGTGGTGGGACTGGCGATTCTTGCTGCTGATGATTTTTTCTACGGTCATCGATTACCTGATTGCGCAGCGGATCGCGGAAGAGACTGCCGTCGACCGTCGTCGCACGTTGCTCATCGTTTCTCTGTGCATCAATTTCGGACTGCTAGGATTTTTTAAATACTGCAACTTTTTCATCGACTCGTTTGCTACTATGTTGCAAACCATGGGCATCCACAACGTGCCCATGTTCTTCCTGAAAATTATTTTGCCGCCCGGGATCTCGTTCTACACGTTTCAGGAAATTGCCTACGTGGTCGATGTATACAAAGGAGAACTTGAACCGTCGAGATCGTTTGTCGATTACGGCTTGTTTATCACCCTTTTCCCGCATTTGATTGCTGGGCCGATTCAGCGTCCCTCGCATCTTCTTCCGCAAGTACAGCGACCACGCACTTTCAACGATCGGGCCTTCTTCGATGGTTGTATGCTGCTTCTGTCCGGGTTGTTTCGAAAGACCGTCATTGCAGACAGTTGTGCCAACCTGGCTAATGCTGCTTTTGACGGGCGACTGGGTTCCAATTTCTTTTCTACCCTGATCGGCGTTTATGCGTTCGCATGGCAGATCTATGGCGATTTCAGCGGATACAGTGACATGGCTCGAGGGGCGGCGCAACTACTGGGATTTCATTTCATGCTCAACTTCCGCCAGCCGTATCTTGCGCGAAGTCTACAGGATTTTTGGCGGCGTTGGCACATCAGTCTGAGTACCTGGCTCCGAGATTATTTGTATATCCCCTTGGGGGGGAGTCGTAAGGGCCCGGCACGGACTTACGTCAATCTGATGCTCACTATGCTACTCGGAGGTCTATGGCACGGCGCAAACTGGACTTTCGTGATCTGGGGCGGGATCCATGGAGCGTGGCTTTCAGTGGAACGCCTTGTCTGGCCAAAGGGAGAAAACTCGGCCTGGTACGGTCGCGTGTTGACTCTTGGTATGGTCGGCGTGAGTTGGATCTTCTTTCGTGCAAAATCGTTGGCCGCAGCCTTGGAAATGCTTCGTAGTACTATCCATCTTCAATGGGAACCACAATATGGTCCGGAATTGCTTTTCCTGGCAGTGGTTTCCGGGATTATGCTTCTGGTGGATTATCGGCTTGAAACCCATGGGGAAGAGTACGTTTTCGAGAAAGCGTATTTTGCCGCCCCGGTCTGTGCCGGTGTTTTGATGGCAGTTTTGATGATCGCTTTCGCGGCGAGCGAAACCAATGCCTTTATCTATTTCCAGTTCTGAGGGTTCCCAGCTTCTGCCGGCCCACACAGCACTTCCCCGCATAGGTCGAGCTACCATCATGGCGATTGCATCCATGGTGCTGGTACTGCTGGGCTCAGAGGCGCTCTCGCGCTATGCCTTCCCTCGAATCAGCCAGATTGAAAGCAGAATCACCAGCGATGAACGGGAAGTAATGTCGATGCATCCCGCTCGACCCGATTCAATTCCTACGATATTGCTGGCTGGAAATTCGCTGCTCCTGCGTGGTCTCGAATATCCCAAGATAAGGGAAGACATGGTGCCTCACGCCCGAGTTTTCCGGTACGTGATAGAAAACACCGAATACTTGGACTGGTATTACGGTCTGCATCATCTGTTCGAATCCGGAGTGCGCCCCTCCACCGTAGTGTTGTGTCTCAATCTGGGGCAGACCGTGAGTTCGCAAACACTCGGGGATTACAGCGCCCGACATCTTTTCGGCATTTCTGAACTCCTGCCGCTCGCCCATGATGCAGGAATGGACGCCACGCAGACCAGTGAATTAGTTCTCGCCCACTGGAGCGCCTTCTACGCGAGCCGGGCGACAATAAGGAATTTTGTTTTGAACAAAGCCGATCCGCCGTATGCAGCGGTGCTCCACGAACTGGCAGACAGAAGCAAAAGACCCGTTCCCCCTGATGAGGACCTCGTGGCCAAAGCTCGCGGCCACCTGAGGGCAATGCAGCAGCTTTGCGCGCGCTACGGGGTTCAATTCGTTCTGCTGATACCGCCGTCCCTCAGTCATACCAATGATCTACTGGCATCGGCGGCCGACGCCGAGCACATATCTTTTTACTATCCCTTGCAGGCTGGAAGCTTGGGTCCGGAGGATTTCCGACCGGACAAGAACCACCTGAACGAAAAGGGCGCCGCGGTTTTTACCGCTGCCATCGAGCGCTGCTTGCAGACCCAACTTTCGAAAGCGAGTAAATAAGGCCACGGTAGCGCTGCTGGGCCTGCATCGTGCCTCGCCGCGTTTTGATTGGAGTTTGTGTCGGTAACACGCAAACCGGGCCGCCAGCGATCGCCACGAATTGTCGCGGTGGCGTGTTAGTCCTCGACTTGAGGTAGCATTGGCTGTACCTGACTAGACCGCTTCGAACAGGCACCAGCCCGGCAAGCGGGATATTTAGGGGATTATCAGATCCTGGATAAATGTCTTAAAGCCACGTGCATACCGGTGATAGTCCCCGGTCACCAGAAGACGCAAAGTACCGGGCGCGCGGGCCAGAAGAGACCGAGCCTTCTGTGACTGCCGAGCACTGGCAAAGTTGAGACATCGCTCCGAGAGGCGCAACAAATCGTCCAGTTTAGACGGTTGGCGAAGCGGCAATTCCCGCTCCTTAATCTGGCGCAACCGGCTCACCATATCCTCCCAGCCTCTGCGCTTTTCACCGTACGCCTTCGAACTGCTGTGTTTCTTTTTGACCACTCGCCACTGGTACTGCAAGCCTCCGTCCAACTCGGCATCGCCGCCCTCGTTTTCTCCATGGCGGCGATAGTACACCAGGGGCCGATCAATCACCGCCATCTCACCGACGGCGTAGGCGATGAACCCGATCCAGTGGTCGTGAGCCCACTGCATGGAGAGTGGCGAAATCGGGATAACGAAGGGCTTCAACCGCGAATGGAAAGCGATCATGGGCCCGTTGAAGGCCACTCCCCGGCTCAGTTCGCCGAGGTCAGGGGGCTTTCGGAGATTGGCGGCTTTCCTGCGATCGAACATTGTTCCCGTGGGATTGAGTTCGCGGTTTGTCAGGACAGCATCGGAGTACACCAGAACAACTTCGGGACTTCGGGCAAAAGCCTCGATCATCGTGCTGACCTTGTCAGGGAACCATACGTCATCAAAATCTGCCAGGAAAATTATGTCGCCGCTGGTGAGGCTAATCGCATTCTCGAAGTTGCCGCCGCTACCCCGCGACCTGCGGTTTTTGACGATTTGGATTTTGCCGGGATATTTTGCCGCGATCTTATTGACAATTTCGATTGTGACATCCGTCGATCCATCATCGCTGATTATGATCTCGTCGGGGCACCGTGTCTGGCTCAGAATGCTTTCCAGTTGCGCTTCCACAAAAGCCGCCCCATTGTACGTACACATGGCCACCGAGACTTTGAATTTATCCTGGCTCAAAAAATGTCAACTCCCGCTACTTGGGAAATCAGGCCTCGCCTCGCCCCGACTGGAACCTTTCCTGGTAATACGCAAATCCTTCCAGGTACTTCGAAATCTGCTCTTGCGTGCGTTTGCGCGTCATGCCAATGCGCGGCAGGAGGTAAGGGTCAGAGCTCGCTTGCACCAGGCCAAATTCTGCGATCACGGCACAAAGGTACCCGGCCTCCTGAATCTGTTTGACCTGGCTGGAACGGTAATCATTGGCCTTTCCATTGGGGAAACAAAAGCAGTTCACAGGGCGGCCGATGCCGGCTGAAATCTGTGCTCGTGAGTTGATCAGCTCAGCCCAAGACTCTTCGTCGGAAATGCTGGAGAGAATGGGGTGAGTAACGGTGTGCGAGCCGATCTCGATGAGACCAGAATCTGCCATCTCACGCAACTCCTCCCAGGAGCACGGGGCAAACCTCGGCGGCGGTGTCTTCGGAACACTCACTCCCATACTCTGAGCCGTATTTTCGATCCACGCTTTGCGATTTTCTGGTCTCATCCGGTTGAGAGCTCCAAAAACAGCAGGCAGACTGTCCGGCATTATTGCTTCTGGGCCATTCGCCTGCCTGCTAAGCCATAACACCTTGTCCGTCCAGATCCAATCCTCGCCCTGAATAAACGCACTCACCACAAAGAACGTGGCAGGCAACTCGAATTCCTTCAAGAGGGGAAAAAGGAACTCATAACAATTTCGGCGGCCGTCATCGATGGTGAGAGCTACGGTATGCTTCTGCAGGCTAGCTCCGGAACGGAGCTCGTCCGCAAGTTGCCGCAGCGATACTACTCGAAAGTTGCGGCGCAGGTAGGCGAATTGTCGCCGCAAGTCCTCAACATTGATAGCATCGTCATCGGCTTCGTTTGGGCCGCAAAAGTCGTGGTACATCAGAATGCGAGGCATGCTGGCCGACAGGACACGGGTGAGCGAGAAAACACCCAGGCCTCGCAAAGCACGCAGGGCGAAATTGCTCATCTCTCACCCGCAGGCTGCTGAACCGAACCTAAACTCTGAATTGTGAGAAGGGGCGCTTGCATGATCTCGGGCCCATGCAGCAGGCTGAAACGTTGAACCCGATGATATCAGACGCTCAGATGACTGGAATAGCCGGGCCTAGCGCGCATCCGAACTGCCGGACAAGGCCCTCGGTACTACGCCAGCACAGGAATCGACTTCTTTGCGGTACCCCGATGATGTGGCATGATGTTTATACGTCATAAATCCCTCCAAAGGGGTATGTCCTTGTCCGGAAAACAAGAATTGAACCAACTGCCAGTCGACCCGGAACTGCTCGCGTTGCTGCGCTGCCCAGGCTGCAACCACTCCCTGCAACCTGCCGACGAGGGTCTCGGGTGTACCGATTGCGGCCGCCGCTTCCCCGAAATCCGCGGTGTCCTCAGGTTTGTGGATGAAGGCAACTACGCCGACAGCTTTGGATACCAATGGAAGCGCTTTCAGCGCACTCAATTGGATGACGCTGCAGGCACACGGTCAGAGAGGGATTTCATCAACAGAACTGGTCTCAAACCCGAAGACCTGAGGGGAAAATTGGTGCTCGACGTAGGCTGCGGTATGGGGAGGTTTGCGGAAGTGGCGACCCGTTGGGGCGCCCGCGTGGTTGGCATCGACTTGAGCGCCGCGTGCGAAGTCGCCGCCAAGAATCTTGCCGAGCGCGAGTTTGTCGCTTTTCAGGCGGATGTGTTCTCGCTTCCCTTCGCGCCGGAGAGTTTCGACCTCATTTACAGCATCGGCGTTCTGCACCATACTCCCGACTGCGAAAAAGCAGTTAAAACTCTGCCGCAATATCTGAAGCCGGGTGGCACCCTCGCCGTTTGGTTATATAGCGGGTACAACAAGTGGTATCGCTTCAGTGATCAGTACCGCAAGATCACCTATCGGATGTCGCCCCGGGCATTGCACGGCTTCTTTCGCGTGGCAGTCCCTTTCTTTTATTGGCTGGATCGGGGGCTTCGCCTCATCCCGCTTATCGGGGCACCAGTAGCGGGCGTAGTACATCATGTCTTCCCGGTAAATCGAAATCGTGACCCGGAAATCCGCGTCTTAGACACACTGGACTGGTATTCACCCAAGTATCAATCCAAACACACCTACGAACAGGTATTCCGGTGGTTTGAAACTTGTGGGCTGCACGGAATGAGCATCGGCAATATGCCGGTGGGTGTAAGGGGCAGAAAACCGACCAAGGCTGAAAAAGACAGCCCCACGTTGGTGAGCGCAGAAAGAAACGCCTGATCGGAAAATCAAGGCTACGGATTTGAGGTGCATCTGCAAATCTGACGTTTCAGTCTCCAATGACGTTATCCCCCACACATCGCCCAAATCAATTTGACGAATTCCAGTATCCAAATTTTGGCAGACTGCCGGTGGCGCCACCAGGGATGTTCAAATTCCGGGTCTGCCACTCCTTGTATCCAGACATGAATGTCAGGATCAGACTTGCTTATTCTTCTCCAAAGCAATCGAGCCCGTCGGGTGTGATAGTCGGAGGTGACCACCAGGATCGATTTCCACTGGTGCTGTCGTATGCAAGAGATGCTCTCTTGGGCTTCCTGCGCCGTTGAATTCACATTGGCACTCGTCTCGCAAAAGTCGACGCGCGCGGCAACATCGGCACCATAGTTTCTTTGAAGATAGGCCCGCGCGATGGGTGGCACGGATTCGCCCCAGAAAGATTCCTGCGGAACGCTCAGCAGGGCGCGGGCGGCGATTCCACCACGTAAGAAATCCATGCTCCCGGCAATGCGAGCTCTCTCGGCGCGTATCGAGCCTTGCAGCGCGACGACCACATCCACGTGCTGCGGCAAAGGTTCGGTCACCATCAGTAGACTGTCTCCCCAAACCAGCAAACAGCCGACCATGATGATGACCAGGGACAGCAACAGCAATGTACGCCTGAAAGCGTTCATGGGCAGAAACATCGGAGTGGAACCGTCATCCCCATCGATTGGAGCCCTTGTGGCTGCTACGAAGAAGCGCCTGATTCTAGCACCCACAAGAGTAAATAAAGGTGTCGTGCCTCCTGTCACCTGCAGCGGGATCCGTGACTAGGAAAATTGCACGACTCAACCGTTATCTGGACATCTCTTTACCCTTTGTGCCACTCTGAGATGATGCGTTCAGGGAGGCCAAAGCTGCAACGTCAACTGCTCCAAAAGCTGTCCTCAGCAGACGGGACCCGCCCGCAATGAGTCTGACCCGCCGGGCAATCAAAAACGTCATCTCGAGCTGGGGAGGCCTGGCAATCAATATCGCCGTCGGCTTCTTCTTGTCTCCTTTCATCCTCCATCATCTTGGGGATGAAGCTTTTGGGCTCTGGGTTCTGATTTTTTCTCTCACTGGTTACTACGGCATCTTCGATTTCGGAATCCGCTCTTCCCTGGTGCGCTACGTTTCGAAGTTCGAGGCTACGGGCGACAAGGATCAACTCTCCAGGCTCATCAATACTAGCCTGTTCACCTATACGTGCCTGGGCGTGTTCCTCATGTTCCTCACGATTGTGGGCAGCTTTTACGTGGACCGGCTATTCCACATTGCGCCGGAATTTCTGCGAGACGCTCGCATCTTGTTTTTGATGGTTGGATCTTCCCTGGCCGTTGGTTTCCCCCTCGGGATCTCGGGCGGGATTCTCGAAGGCCTGCAGAAGTTCTACCTGATGAACTGGACGAACATTGTCTCTACCCTCGTAAGGGCAGTCCTGATCGTCTATGTCCTGAGGCATGGATTTGGACTGCTCGCAGTGGCTCTGATCACGGTTTCTCTGCCCCTGATTACTACGCTTCTTCGAGGCGTGATTGCGCACCATCTGCTCGCGATTTCTTACGGCTGGAAATACGTGGATCGCGCCTCTTTGCGCGAGGTTGCGAACTACGGAGGGGTGACGTTCATCATCATTGTGGCGGGGCGACTGCGCTTCAAGTCAGACGCTGTGATCATCGGAACATTGCTTTCCGCTACTGCGATCACGTTTTTTTCCATTGGCGCGCGCTTGGTTGACTACGCCGGCGAGGTCGTCAGCAGCATGGCACAGATCTTTACCCCGATGTCGAGCCACCTCCACGCAACCGGCGATTACAATCAGATCCGCAGAATCTTCATTTCCGGAAATCGCGCTTGCGCCCTGGTCATGTTTCCCATGACTGTGGCTATGATTGTCATGGGCAAGTCAGTGATCGAAGCCTGGGTTGGAGCGCGTTACACCTCAAGCTATACCGTGCTCCTGGCGCTGTTGATCCCCTCCACGCTTTACCAGATGCAGTCTACGTCGAACCGCATCCTGTTCGGCATGAGCAAGCACAAAGCTCTGGCATACGTTGTGCTCATGGAAGGCATCGCGAACGTGATTCTAAGCATTGCACTGGTACGGCCACTGGGAATCCTGGGCGACGCGATTGGGACGGCTATTCCGATGTTGTGCACTGCCCTGGTTTTCCTGCCCCGACACATGTGCCGGCTATTGGGAGTGCCCGTCCGCAAATTCCTCGTGGAAGCCTACTTTTACCCGACAATTCTTTCGATTCCGATGATCTTGGTCTTAGCGCTTATGCAGCGCTATTTCTATGCGCACCGGTATCCTCAATTGCTTTTGAACTTGATGGCCGGATTGGCAGCCTACGGAGCCGGAGTTCTCTGGTTTGTGCTGAGCCGCAATCTCCTGGGAGTCGGCATCAAAATCGCGATCTACCGCTATTTTGGTCGAGAGCTACAGGAACCAGGTGCGTGATGCATGCACCTAAACTGTGAATGGTAGAATTCGCTGCGAACATGACCCCAACCGTTCCCACAGGCCAGCCTCTTTTCAAGGATAGTCGCGTCACGATTGAGCGGAAGCGACGTCCAGTGTTCGTCATGGGCTGCCATCGCTCGGGAACCAATCTTCTCTATGACATGTTGCTGTCGGCAGGCGGATTTGCCGTGTACCGAGGCTATCTTCCACTCTACGAGTCGCTGCTGCCGCGTTTCGGCTCCCTCGACAATCCCCGCAGTCGCGAGAGGATCGTAACTGCCTGGATGGCAAGCAAGGGTTTTCGCCGCGCGGGAGTCGATGCCGAGCCTCTGCGGGCCAGATTATTGACCGAGGCACACACGGGTGGAGATTTCATTCGCATTGTGATGGACGCGATCGCAGAGACGCAGAATGCGCAACGCTGGGCGGTTTACGACCCCGACAACCTGCTTCACGTTCCGCAGATCAGCCAGGACATTCCGGGCGCTCTGTTCCTGCACATCATTCGTGATGGACGCGACATCGCGCTCTCCCTGATGAAAATGGAGGGATTCCGGCCATTTCCCTGGAACCGCCAGGCAAGAGGCTTGCTGGAAACCGCGCTCTACTGGGAATGGATGGTGCGCAAAGGCCGACAATACGGGAGCCGTGCTCCCGACAATTACATCGAGGTTCACTATGAAGAGTTGGTGGGAGAAACGCCGGCCGTGTTGGATCGGCTGGGAAAGTTTCTCGACCATGATTTGGATTACGATCGCATCCAAAGTGCAGGACTAGGCCGGCTTCGGGAGTCAAACTCCTCATTCCTCGAAGATGCACAAGAAGCGCAGCATCCAGTGCAGCGCTGGAAAGAAAAGCTCTCGCCCGATGAGATCGCGGAACTTGAAACCTTGATTGGTCCGGCCCTGGAGGAATTCGGCTACACCCTCAGCTTGGCTCCCGAGCAGCGGAAAAAGAATTTTCGAACGAGATGTCTCGGCTCAGTCTACCCGTTTTTCTTGGAGAGCAAACAATGGCTTAAAACGAGCACACCCGTCGGCCGGCTGTCCAATCTCTCTGCGCTGGAAATCCAGAACACCAAGGCGGGAACCGATTGAACGAGTTTTCGCCCCCGGGCGGAGCCTTGGTAACCGATATCGCAGGCGGTTGCGCTCCCATCCCGCACTTTTGTGCGCCCTCAATCTACAGCCGATACAATAATCTCAACGGCGTTTCAGCGAATATATCCATATGAGAATCCCGCACCTCCAGTGGTGTTTCGTTTTGCTCTTCAGCTTGGCCCCGAGTGCAGCACAAACTCCCGCTAACGGAAAGAAGGACGCGCGTCCATCCGGCGCTTGCGGCCCGCCGGAATATTGCGCGCCCAGTGACCGCGAAGTGAGAACATATCCGGACAAGCCACCTTCGCTTGGGCCTGCTGGTTCCATCGTTCGTGATCCGACGTTCGGTTCGCGGATTCTACGCGTGACCGATGCCAATTCAGATCAAGTTCGTGCGGGGCGGTCCCTGTCTACGCCTGCTTCGGCGGAGCAAAACGCCTGGAACACCAACTCCACAATGTTCTTCGTGAATAATGCCGGAGGATCGTTTCTCCTCTACGAATTCGATCCCACGGCCATGAAGGCCAAACCCGCCGGCACGCCTCGTCAAGATATGGGCGGTGAGCCCGTGTTCAGCTTTCAGCACCCGAATCTTCTTTATGGCATGCATCGCAAGCGACGGATCCTGGAGCAATACGACACCTCCAAAGGGCAAATGAGCGATCTCGATGACCCTTCCAAGTGTGTGAAACTCCAAGCCGCGGATACTGGATATCTCACAAGCCTCAGCGGCGACGACAACCGTTTCCTTGCCGTCCTGGGCCCGCGACAAGATGACAACTACCTCGCTTATGTTTACGATCGCGCCCAGGGTTGCCGCTGGTACAACACGCAAACCGGCGAGATCGGCGGCCAGTGGGGACCCAAAGGCACTATTTCCATCCCCGATCGCTTCTCGCTGCACAATGCCCGCATGGCAAAGTCCGGGAAGTTTCTTTACCTGGTCCGCGGTGGACGCGGGATTGGCCACGGCTGGGTCGTCTGGGAAATCGACACCATGAAGCTTTACGTCTGCAATAAGGCGTGCGCCTCCCATCACGTGCTGGGATATACGCACATCGTTGGGCCATCCGGCGACGTGCATCCTCTGGATGCCTTGGTGAGGCCTCTCAACGATCTGGAAGCGACAAAAGCAATCATACCGGGGTTGGAGCGCGCCAAGGGCTTCTGGTTCGATTCTCACTTTTCCTGGAGCAATGTGGATCCGAACGACTCGGCTCCTGTCTGCTTTTCCACCTACCGCCCAAACAACCCCGATACCCCCGGAACCGCCCCTCTCGTGACCGGGCCATGGGAGAATGAAATTGACTGTGCGGAAATGGATGGGAAGGGTTCGAAGATTTGGCGCTTTGCGCATACCTACACTACTGCCCGGAATGGCTTCTGGTCCACGCCTCGAGGGAACGTCTCCCAGGATGGGCGTTTTTACATGTTCACCTCTGATTGGGAGGACCAACTTGGCAAAACGCCGGCCGACAAGTACCGGACAGACGTCTTTATCGTGGAACTTCGCTAGCAGAAGCCGGGACTAAAGGGAGTGGTATATGTCCAACCACCGTTCCCGGACCGCAGGCCAGCGAAACGCCTTTGATTTCGCGTAGGCGGCCGCCGCCAAACCCGCGGACAAGTCTTGATCGCGCAATACGCGGATGACGTTTTCTGCCAGAGCCTGAGGATTCCCCACCTCGGATAACAATCCAGTCCGCTCATGCTCCACCAGGTAAGGGATGCTCTCGGCAGATGTGCTGACGACTGGCGTGCCGCAGGCAAAGGCCTCCATGATGGAAACTGGCATGTTGTCCAGCCACGAAGCGTTGATGAAGATGTCCGCCTGGTCATAATAGCGACCAATCTGGTCTCTCGCGATGGCTCCGAGAAAATGGACGCCTGAAAGATTGAGGCTTGCCACCAGTTCCCGGATTTCCTTCTCACTGGGACCGTGCCCGAGCAGATCCAGGCGCGCATCGGGAAAGTGCTTTTTAACTTCGGCAAACGCCCGGACCACAACATCGACACTGTAGTAGGGATGAAATCCGCGCGTACAGATGAGATGCGGACGCACCGGGCGCCGTTCGCGAAACGAAAACTGGCTTACGTCCACAATATTGGGTACAGCCTGCGCCTCGATCCCGAATTCCCGAAAGACGTCCACCAGATATTCGGAAGGGACGACCAGCCGATCGGCCTTGGGCAGAATCGCTCGCGCGCTGGCAAAGCGCCGCAAGTGATCACGAGCCTCCCCGCTGTGATAGTGAATGATCGCCTTCTTGCCTCGTAGCCGGGCTATCCATAGGGCGGGTGCCGGCGCGATCAGAAACGACCAGTAGCTCGCCGAAAAAATGTGCGCGATTTCGGTCCGCGCCAGGGCTCGCCACAATGAGGCGAGGTAAAACGGCTGGCGCACCACAGTGCGCAACAACGGTACCCGCTCGACCCACTGCAAAGACGAGGGCAGTTCGGGATCGATGGGAATAAATTTCACCTCCGCTGCCGCGTCATCTCGCCACTGCCGTACCAGCAGATCGGCTTGCACCGACTGTCCGCCGACATATCGCAGCGAAGCAGCGACAATACTCAATTTCAGGCGCTTACTGGGAACGGGATCAAGCTGGTGCGCCGCTTCGTCCTGGGCTGCGGGTACGTTCATCCCAGGTCTCTCGAGCCGACAGACGCAATCGAGGCCTCCTGACGGTGGCCGAGTCTGCCCATGAAATTCCGGTGCCACAGTTCGAACACCAGAAAACGCCACAGGCGCGCAGAATGATCACGGCGCCCCTGCATGTGCTCATCAAGCATTCGCCGCACTCCGGCGGGATCAAAATATCCACGCTGCAGACTTTGCGGATCGAGCAGGGTTGTGCGCACCAGTTCCTTCAGCTCTCCCCGAAACCAGTGGCCCAATGGCAGCGCGAAGCCTTGTTTTGGACGGTCCAGAACTTGCTTGGGCACGCCAATACGCTCGGCCAGCTTTCGCAGGATGAATTTCTGGGATCCGTTCCGCATCTTCCACTTTGGCGTCAACGAGGTCACCCACTCGAGAAACACGTGGTCCAACAGCGGAACCCGGGTTTCGAGCGATGTTGCCATGCTCATCCGATCCACTTTGGTCAGGATGTCGCCCGCGAGATAAGTCTTGCTATCGAGATAGAGCACGCGGCTCAACGGGTCCACTGCTGGAGCCTTGGCCAGCACATCTTCAAAACCACGTAGCGGGGACTCGCTCGACCGCACAAAGTCTTTTGAGAGGACGCCCATTTCACGTTGGAAGGACTCTAACGAAACTCCCTCGACGTATCTCTCTTGCCACGGCAAGGAGATGCTGTACATCAGATTGCGTCCGGGCACCCGATAGGGCACGAGTGGGTGGAGATAGCCGCGATAGAAATCTCCTGCCCACGGCGGAATCCATTTGAAGGAGCGGTCCTGCAGATGAATACGGTATCGCTCATAACCCGCGAAACCTTCGTCGCCGCCGTCGCCCGATAGGGCAACTTTCACGTATTTGCGTGCCAGGCAGGAGATGAAGTACGTTGGAAGCATGGAGGAGTCCCCAAAGGGCTCTTCCAGGTCGCTGGTCAGTTTCTCGAGAGTTCCAACCAGATCTGGTTCAACGATCAATTCCTGGTGATCCGTGCCGAATTTCTGCGCGACCATGCGAGCATAAGGCGCCTCGTCGAAATCGCTGTAACGAAATCCGACAGAGAAGGTCTTGACCGGCTGCGACATGCTGCGCGCCATTAGCGCGACTACCGTAGAGGAGTCCGTCCCGCCACTCAGCAGCGCGCCCAGCGGGACATCGGCAATGAGCCGGATGCGAACCGCTTCCTCTAAGCGCGTTTCGAGTTCTTCCAGCAGTTCCTCTTCACTGTTGGGCTCGTACGTGCCGTACTGCGGAAAATCCCAGTACTGGCGAATACTCACTTCGCCTTTTTCAAACTGCAACAGATGACCTGGAGGCAATTTGCAGATGGCCTCGAAAGCGGTAGCCGGATCGGGAATGTACCCGAAATACATGTACTGCAGGAGAGCGGCGCGATTGAGCTTATCCGCCAAATCGGGCCTGACGGCGAGAATCGACTTCATCTCGGAAGCAAACAGCAGCGTCCCATGATCCAGTGCGTAATGAAGTGGCTTCTTGCCCAGGCGATCGCGCGCCAACAGCAGGCGCCCAGCCCGTTCATCATAAAGCGCGAAGGCAAACATGCCGCGCAGCTTCTGCACGCAATCGGCCCCGTGCTCCTCATACAGATGAATGATCACTTCTGTATCGGTGTGCGTGGAGAAGCGGTGCCCGCGAGCTTCCAGCTCGGGACGAAGCTCCTGGAAGTTATAAATTTCGCCGTTATAGACAATCCAGATTGTTTTGTCTTCGTTGAAGATGGGCTGGTGGCCGCCGCCGAGATCGATAATGCTCAGCCGGCGCATACCGAGTCCCACGCCGCCCTTCACAAATATCCCCTCGTCATCGGGACCACGGTGCACGATGGCCTGGCACATGCGGTGGATGGCGGCGCTATCCAGCGCGCCATCGGGATGAGTCTGCACCATTCCGGCAATGCCACACATGGTTAGCCTCTCAGCACTGCGGCGGGAGATTCCCCGCGAAGTTCGGGAGAGCTGCCCCGCAAAGGCTTGAATTGGTAATCGCGGTAGTCTCCGGGATTGCCCTCCCTGCCGTCACACGCTGCAAGCATGATGTTGACCATTTCCCGTGCGGAAACAAAGTGAAGCACTTCTCCTCGCTCCTCCGCGCCAGAAACCAGTTCGCGCAGAAATCCCTGCATCGAGGCTCCCAGCGTGGCGTCCTCGTCCCGAGGGTCCATACTGTGACAGTGCAGCTTGATGAACAGCCACTCCGGCACACCCTTCACACGGGGTGCCGCTCCTTTCCATAAACGCAATCGGCGCAGGCTTGCCGGATTTCGTCCGGTGAGCGCCCCGTTCTCAACCTTCAAACGCCGCGCGCGGAAATTGAAATCCAGCAGCAGGGGCCCCTGCACCATCAAGGGCCAGATCTTGGGAGCCGTCCCCCGGGTCAGATCGCGTCCCGTGCGATGAGGAGCGCGCTCCGTAAGGGGAAACCCACACTCGTAAAGGGAGTTTATTTTGCTGGTCTGCGCGCCGTTAAAAGCCGCTGTGGGCAATGTCAGGTCGGCATAGCACCCCGTTTCGGCTAGGATCTGCATCTCGGTATCTACCCCGCAGAAGCGCCCGTCATTGGAATTTGCCAATGCGAAATTACCATGCACGAAGCTGTAGCAGGGCTGAGTCGACCTATTTCGGTAGCACAGGCACCCATGCCGCTTGGCCAGGAGATCGCGAAACTCAACCAGCTGTCTACGCGTGTTTCCTTCTGAGTCAGGCTCACCGATACCATGGTGCAGGTGAATTTCAACCTCTCCCCATCCGCTATGGCAATGCTCGGCCAAGCGCGCGATGTGGGCTTGGTCGTATTGCTCGGCAGGATAGTAATACGTGTGAATAAAGGGCCGGCCTTCGGCATCGCGGTATTGCCCGAAGCGAAGCTGATACTCGCGGCACCATCGCTCCATCCTGCGTTCCTGTTCATCGTACGGAGCGCGGGCAGAGCCATCTTCCGGAACAATCGCCGGTTCAAAATGATCTGCCAGGGCGATGATGAGATGAGTCCGTGCTGGCGGATTAGGGCGCGTAAGCCTCTGCCAGAAATAGCTGGGCACCCAGCGACGCATGTAAGACAGCTTCCGGCCTCGCCTCGCAAGTGATGCTTTTCTGCGGGCTACCGTAGCGCCCGATGCTTGTTCCACATTGTTCATCGCTGGCCGGAAAAAAGCTGCGGTGTTTTGGAGGGTTTTCGGACCTCACGAGATCCCGGATCGAATCGATCTACGCGGGCCGACGACCTGTGGCGCGGGTCTAGCACTCTCGTCGGGGGTATTTCAGAATCGTCCGCCCAGTGTTTTTCCCGGGCGATGGCCAACAGGACTGAAGTGTACGCTACCGCGAAATATGGGAAATACTGGTATGCCTCGGGCGCGAATAACGCCCCAACGACGAATCCGACGAGAGTTGCATACAGGGCTCCCGTGAATAAGACAACCTGAGGATCCTGGAGGTTCATTCGCCGCAATCGTCGGAGATTGGCAAAGCCATAGCCGAAAAACAATAGATAAAGTACGAAACACCCTACGCCCCCTTCGGCAGCAATCTGCAAGTATGCGACATGGACTTCCCGCCACATACCGTTGTAGCTAACGAAGTTGCCTATGCCGAGGCCGAGAGGATAATGCACCACTGCCTTCACACTCTCAATCATCAGACGCTCACGTTGTTCATACGAGCCATGCGCACTGACGTCCAAACTGCTGTGAACATTCTCCTCGGAGATGGCAAAAAAACGGTCTTTTAGCTTTCCACCAACTGCCACTCCGAACACCAGGGAGATCAGCAGAGCGGCAGCTACAAGGTGATAGCGCTTTCCCTTTACGCCGAAATACCACAAGCACACGGCTCCTGTAGCCACCAGATCAATAAATCCAGCGCGGGACGCAGTCATGAACAAGCCTAGACACATCACCAACATTGCGCCCGCCCATGCGATTTTTCGCGGAATGCTAGGAGTACTCAGCAAGAACGCAAAACAGAATGGCAACGAGAGCACGATGGCAAACGCCAGATCGTTGGGATTGGAATAAATTCCTCCAATCACACCCTCCAGCCTGGGATGAGAACGCCCCTTCACCACAGAAACCGCCGTGATCAGGGCGACCGACGCCGATTGAATAAATATGATTCGGCGCAGCCTCTCAAAATTCGTGATCGCCAGGAAGGTCAGGACCCATGCCACCGGTACTTTGGCGAAGTCCAGAGTCTTGAAAAATGCTCCGCCTCTCCACACCGGCGATAGCACAGCGGAGACGAACAGCAGCGCCACCATCCCGAACAGAACCTTCGCCTCCGTTGGCAGATGGTGGAGTCCCCTCTTGCTTTTGCCAGCACTCGTCACTAGTCCCAGCAGGGCGCAAATGCCGGAGATCTTCACCAGGGGAATGTATGCCAGGCCAGGAATCCAATCCTCCGGACGAGCGCAATAGATCAGGTAAAACGCGCATAACCAGAAAAATGCTCCGCTTAGCGGCTCGCGCTGGAATGCGGGCATTTTACGCGTTGAAGCGCTACCGATCTCTTTCTCAACGACCGTCATCAACATTCCTCTACGAAATGGCTGGAGAACCTACCGGGTCGCCCAGACTGTTTTCCGTCCCGTCAGGAAATTCACAAAAGCCAACACCGCGGCGCTGTTCAGAACCACAAACGTCAGCGCCGCATCCGAGATCCGGGCCAAAGGCCCACGGCCCAGCCGCAATCCAGCCAAGGCACTCAAGCCGTAAAACAGTACCTGAAGCAGCAATGCCGCTCGGTACAAGGTCCCCGGCAGTGCGATCGAAGCCGCCAGCACGGCCACCAGGGCAAACGGCACCACCAGTCGCATTAGTTTGTGACTGATGAATTCAAACCGCACCGGATTTCTGCTGCTCAACACCCACGGAGCCAACTGCACGAGTTGGTAGTTTCCAGTGAGGGTCCGGACTTTCCGAGAGAACTCCCGCTCGTGGCCCAAATTTGCGCTATCCCAGGCATGTGCTCGAGGTTCGAAGATGACCCGGCTTCCCTGCCGAGCGACCTCCAGCGGAATGTATACGTCATCGAGGATAGTTGCGTCCGGCACGGCCGACAGTAGTTCGCGTCGCACAGCGTAGATCGCCCCGGTCGCGCCCACCACTGATCCAGAAGCCGACTCCAGTTCCCTTATCTGTTTTTCGATCTTCCAATAAAAGCCCATGCCCTGGCCCGCGTCACCGGTCCCCGGATCGCCCAGAATCAAGGCCCCGCTGACGCATCCCACATGCGGATCTGCAAAGTCCTGCAGCAGCAGGCGCAGAGCGGCTGAGTCAATCAACTGGCGCGCATCGACGAACAGAATCACCTCTCCAGTCGCGAGGTTTATGGCGTCATTCAGTCCGGACGCCTTACCCGAAGAAAACTGTTTGAGGACAATCTGCACCCTGGGGTTGCGCGCCTGCTCGCGCAGGATCTGCTCCGTCCTATCGCTGGAGCCGTCTGAAACCACGACGATTTCATAACGTTCGGGGGGGTAGTCCAGGGCGAGCAGATTGGCCAGTTTCTTCTCCAGCACCCCGTCTTCGTTGCGGACCACCATCACGATGGAGACGTGCGGTTCGAAATTTGCGCGAAGCACAGGTCGGGGGCGCAGGCGCGCCCGGAGCCATAACCATCCCGCATAGCCTGCATAGGTGTAGAAGATGAGCGCGGCGGCTCCCCAAAAGAGCACTTTCATCTTGCGCCCCGCCCCAGCAGGACGATTTTGACCGTGTGGAACATGATCAGCAGATCGAGGCCTATCGAAGCATTTTTGATGTAGAACAGGTCGTATTGCAGTTTTTCGCGCGCGTCCTCAAGGGTATTGCCGTACTTATACTGAACTTGCGCCCATCCCGTTATGCCCGGCCGAACCACGTGGCGCAAGTTGTAGTAAGGGATCTCGCGGCTTAACCACTTCACGAACTCCGGCCGTTCAGGACGGGGCCCCACAAAATGCATGTCGCCCTTGAGCACGCACCAGAGTTGCGGAATCTCATCCAGGCGCAGAAGTCGCAGATACTTGCCCACCCTGGTGATGCGTGGATCATCATCCGTGGCCCAAGTGGCACCGGTATCCGCCTCAGCATCCTGCCGCATGGTGCGAAACTTGTAGCAATAAAAAGTCTCGCTTCCGCGGCCCACCCGCTCTTGCCGATAGAAAACGGGTCCTGTCGAACTTATTTTCACGGCCAAAGCCACGAAGGGAAGGACCGGAAGGGCAAGCACGAGCCCACAAAATGCAGCAATGAAGTTCACGATGCGCCGGAGGATACGATTGACGGTGCTGAAACGGAATCCCTCGGCGAAGATGAACCAACTGGGATACAACTGCTCCACTTCGATGCGTCCGGTGAGCTTTTCCAGCCAGGAAGTTGCCTCTTCGACCTTGACGCCCGCCAGCCGCAGAGTGAGCAACTGCTGAACGGGAATAGTTCCGCGCCGGTTGGGCATGGCAACAATGACCCGATGAACCCCTCGTTCTTTCGCCAAACCCGCCAGATGATCTCCGACCGCCTCCAGCGTGAGCTCACCCTCAATGTTTCCCGTCCAGCCCACGACTTCGATCCCCAGGCCCGGGCGCCGTAATCCACTGACCAGGCGTTGTGCGCGATCGCCAGTTCCCAGCACGTACACGCGTTCCCGGAAGAATGGCTGGCACACTAGCCAACCGTAAGCGGATCGCCAGCAGAACAGAGAGACCGCGAGGATGACTACACCGAAGATGGCGGAATTGTTGCCGGGAAGGAAATCGGGGAACTCGTAGATCACGCCCCCGAGTACCAGGGCCACCAGGCCCAGCACAAATAGCATGCGGAACGCCTGATCCAACTTCTGTTCGATCTTGGACGAATCGTAAAGATCGAAACCGTGCGACAGCAGCAGCACAACGCCGGTAAGCCCAAGAATTCTGAGATACCCACGTTCTATGAACAAGGCGTTGTTGAGCCGGAGCATGCTTTCCACCGTGAACATCGTCCCCAGGACGAACGAAAGCCCGATCACCAGCGCTTCTCCGAGCAGAAGCACCAGGCTTCGTACCGGGTAATACACGTTGAAGAGCCGAATCACTTGTAGCGTCCCCTATCCTTAAACGGTGGTCGTTTGCCGTTTCTCGTAAGCCTCGTAGTAATACCGCGCATACGGGGCCGCTTCGTCGCTGGTGCCGTTGAGCACGACTCCAACCAGCGCCTGGTCAGGAAACTCTTCGCGAGCCTTGCGGGCCACGTCGGATGGCGTGGAATTCGAGCGCACGACCATCAGAACTCCGTCGCAAGCTTTGGCCAGAACGCTGGCGTCTGAAACCGGAATAGCAGGAGGGGAATCGATGATAATCCAGTCGAACAGAGGCTCCACTCTCTGCAAAAGTACCTTCAGTTTGCCATTGCCCACCAGTTCCGCCGGATCCTCAATTCCAGTGCCGCTGGGCACGAAGAACAGGTTCTCCATGGGGCCACGCTGCATGATGGCGAACTCATCGCTTTTGCCCTGCAGATAGTCGGATAGGCCGGGCCCCGCCGTGGTACCCAGCATGAGGTGCAGACGCGGGCCCCGCAGGTCGGCATCGATGAGCAGCACGCGGCGGCCGTGCTGCCGCACCAGCACCTGCGCGAGATTCGACGAGGTAAATGACTTGCCCTCTTTCGGCAGGGCGCTCGTCACCAACAGTTTCTTCAAGGTCATCTTCTCGCGCATGTGATACAGGCGCGAACGCAAGGTGCGGAACTCTTCTGTACCCCGTTTGCTGTCGTCGCCATTCATGAACAACATGGTGCCGAGGTCGGGTTTCCATTCCATGTGGGCGCAGCGAGCCAGCATAATGTCCACGCTGAATGGGCTGGCAAAAGCCGGCATCATCGCAGCTACTGCCACAGGATCCGGAACTCTGTGCGACGCCATTTCCGGCGTGACAGGCGAGTCCACCGCGGCAACGGGGGTTGGGTCCAGTTGCGCGCCGCCCTGGTTCGCAGCCCGTTCTTGTTCGGCTTTCTTCAGCGCTTCGTGAATTCGGCTCATATTTTCCTTTCCTCGGGTACATCTTTTTCTTCTTGGCGTATGCGATCAGCCAGCGTTGCAATCGACCGGATGGCCTCGACGACATCAAACTTGTCTACCGGCGCAGCCGGAGGTGGCACTTTCATAGCCCCCGCGGAGGTGTTGTCGCCCAGGTCGAAATCGCGCGCCACTCCGTCTACCACCGAGGGAGCTATAACCTTCTGCTGGTCCACAAATGCGCTCACCAGGCAGTGTTCACAGATGAGATTGATGACCCGGGGAATGCCGGATGAGTAACGATGGACGGCTAGCATGGCTTCCGGCTCGAATATCTGCGTTCCATTCGAACCCGCGATCCGCAAACGTTGCTGGATGTACGCCCTGGTTTCCTCCAGGGTTAATGGATGGGTCTTGGCGCGCAATGTGAGTCGCTGCTTAAGTTGCCGCAGTTGTGGCTGCTTCAGCTTCTGTTCCAGTTCGGGCTGGCCCACCAGCACGATCTGCAGCAGTTTCTCCGTGAAGGTCTCGAGGTTCGTAAGCATGCGAATTTCTTCGAGAACTTCATCGGAGAGATTCTGGGCCTCATCCACGATCAGCACCGCCGTCTCACCGGCGCGGTAGCGATCGAGCAACCAGTTGTACAACCGCAGCAGGATCTGGCTCTTGGCGCGGGTATCGCAGGGAATCCCGAAATCCGCCATCATGTAGTCCAGGAACTGAGGAACGTTCAGCCGGGAGTTGAAGATGAAGGCGGTGGCGACTTGTTGCAGGCGCAACCACTCCAGCAGTTTGTTAATGAGCGTAGTCTTGCCGGTCCCTACTTCTCCGGTCAGAAGGACGAATCCCTTCCTGCTTTGGATGCCATAGGTCAGGCACGCCAATGCCTCTTCCGTATGCCGCGTCAGGAACAAATAACGCGGGTCCGGATTTACATTGAACGGATTCGCTCGCAGTCCGTAGAACTCTTTATACATAGTCTTTTCCGCAGCCAGTTCCGCCTAGACCGAAAGCGGGTCGCTCTGAATGTCAGGATCTTTGGTTTTTGCTTTCCTATGCCACAACTTGCCGTCTTTGTTCTCCGAAGCCGGCCCCACCCAGGGCACGGCGACGAGCATCGGCAACTCCAGCGCAGCCTCGGCATCGGCCTCGGTGCGGATTGAGTTGTCCCGCAATTCCAACCACATCGCAATGCCGACTCCGAGCGCCAGACCCGCAGCCAAACCTCCGCCGATGAACATCAGCAGATTCGGGAAGCTCGGCGCATCGGGAAAACTGGCAGGCTGGATCTCCGTCATGCGCTCGCCCTGCGCCTGATTCGTCATGTGCGCGGTCAGGTCAGCCGTGGATTTTTTGCCCAGCAACTCCTGATACGTCTTGGCCGCGTTTTCGTAATCCCGGGTCAAGGCCTTGTACTGTTCTTCCACCGCCGGACTCAACGAGAGGTGCGACTCGTACTGGCTCACTGCGCTTTGCAGTCTCTTGATTTCCCGGTCGGCCAGTGCGATGTCCTGATCGTCGCGATGAATCTGCTGGCGCAGTTGCCGGATCTCAATGGGCTCCATTGCCGATCCGCGCTCGCTGTCCGAATCCGTCGCACTCGCCGACGCCTTACTGATCTCGGCCAACTTGGCCTTCACTTCTGTGATATCCGCTTTCGTCTTGACCACGTCCGGGTGGTCATCGGTGTAACGGGCGCGCAGCGAGATTAACTGCGATTGCAGTTCGGACAATTGCTTCTGCAGTGTCTCGGGATTGGTGGACAACTGGGTCGACTTCCACGACGCCAGTTGTTGCGACAGTTGCGATTGGTTATAAGCTTTGTCCTGTTGCGCGATATTCTGCTTCTGCGTGAAAGCGTCCTGCTGCTGGGTCAGGGTCATCAGCATCTTCAGGTTGGCATCCTGGTCGGTAGGAAGCTGTCCCGAGTGCTGCCTTTTGAAATCTGCCAGTTTGGCGTCCATTTCATCCAGCGTGCGTTTGGCGTCGTCAAGCCCCTGCGTCAAAACGTCCACGGTGCCCTTTGCACTGGCCTGGATGAACTCCAGATTCTTCTGAACGATCTTGGAAGTAAGCGCCTCGCAAACCCGCTGTGCATCTCTCGGGTTCGACGATATGTATGACACCATGAAGCCGGGCGAGGCATTTTGGCCCGGCCGCCGTCTGATGCCGCCAGTAACCTGGGATAAATCAGAGAATGGTGCCCCGAGCAACTGCGGCTGAGAGCGCATCTCTTCCAGGATAGAATCGATCTCCTGGCTGCTCCTCCCTGGGAACAGGTTCTGCAGAACTGGGCGCATCTCCGAGTCGCTGGTGGCCAGCGCGCGCAGCATTCCAATGCGCGCGTTGAGGTCATCGGAAACCACCGGTTGGACCATGTTTTCGGGTACTTTCTGGCCTTCAATCAGCACGACCGATTGCGACGTGTACTTGCCATAGAACTTCTTGACCGGCAGGAAGGCCAGATATCCTAAGAGCGGGCCGATAAGCGCCGGAATCAGGATCGATCGTGCGCGCCGGGCAAACATCGCCAGATAATCGTCCATGCTTAATTCACGATTCTGAATCATCTTTGCATCCATTCCGGCCTCGCTCCCCAGAGACGAGGCCTTGAAAATCAATCCAGCCGCATCGGCCGGGGGGTCCAATCCAGACCAAACGTGAGCGAATGCCGATTAGAGGTGTTGCCGCAGTTCGTCAAGCCGGCGCAATAAGTGTTGTCGAACGCCAGGCGATTGAACTGATACGCCGCATACCCGTGAAAATCGTGACCAAACTGGCGGTGCAAACCAACTCCAAAGAAGCCGTATTGGAATGTATTGGCATTCACTCCCGGGCAGAGCGGCAGACCGGTGGGATTCTGCTGGCCCGAAAAAACACAGGTCGCCAGCTGTTGAGCGCTCAATGACTGCAGCCTCGAATTGTGTGAATAACCGATGTCGGCAAACAAGTTCCAAACTCGCGACAAGGAGTGATTCATGCCCAGACGAGCGATATCGCTTTGCGCTCCGGCAAACAGGCCCGAGCCACCCGTCTCATAGCGTTGGTAGCTCAGATCGTAAGAGGTTCTGGGAAACCTGTAGCGCAAATGAAATTGACCGGCGACGCCCAGCTTCGTCTGGTGGTTCGTAATGGGAATCAATGCGTTGCCAAATAGCACGCAGATCGAATTCGCAGGCAGGTTCGGGTTGGCGCAGACTGCGCTCTGGCTATCAATCACAGTCAATTGGGGCCCAGCAGCAATCAGGAAATCCATCCTGCCCGTAATCCGGTGTCCGTACATCGCTTGCACGACGTGCGAATGGAATGCCATTCCCCCAACCGAATAATCAAAGCTTTGATAGCCATATACCAGCGCTAATTGCGTGTGCGCGCTTACCAGGTGGTTGTAGCCGACTTGCGCGGAAATCTGCTTCACGCCGAGGAAAGGTGTGCCGCTTGAAACGTCGCCGCCATAAAAATGTGTGAAGGCATACGCCCCCGCCGCCGTAACCGACGATCTCGGGCTAAGACTCTCCTGAACGTCCGCGACGCTAACATTCACGATTCGCGGCGCCAGGCCGAATGAACCCAACGTACTGCCGCCAAAAAACGCGCCGAATGACGCGTTCCCCAGGGAGCCGATGCCCATCGATCCCGCGGAACCGTATGACCCCCCGAAGTTGCCTTCCGGCAAATAGCTGAAGCTATCGCGTAGCGAGAGTGCGCCGCGCCTCCACCTAATTTTCTGGTCCACATCCATCTGCTGGAGCATTTTCACGCTGTGTCCCTGCAAGCTGTAGAACGCAGCGCCACCTACATAATCGAGCGCCAGATCGTAATGACTCCACAGTCGACGCAGCGTCAGGCTGCCCAGCGCGCGCGTGATGGAACTGACATGCGTGTTATTGCCGATGAGGTTCAGAGCATTGGAATCCACGGTTTCGCTGACCGTCGCGCCTGGCTGCAAATAACTCAGCGGCGCGGCATTGGGCTCCAGCGACGGTAGGTCAAGCCCGGAAAGCGGCGGATTCTCGGTTGTGCTGAGAGGCGCATTCTCCTGGCCATAAGCTGGCACCGGTCCCGGTTGCTGCTCCGCCTGTCCAGCAGCGTTCGCAGGCGGCGCCGAAGTATCCTGCGCGTTGCCAACCCCGAGCGCCAAGCTCAACATCCCCATCCCCCAAATGATTCTTCGTCTTCTCATTTCGTCCTTACGGAACCACCACTGTGTCACCGGGTTTCAGTTGAATATTCTGTTCCTGGTGATTCCCTTTCACGACTTCCTTGTAATTGAACGGCAGTTTCACTTGCCTGCCGTTTTCGGTGCGCAGCAGATAAATTGCTTTGAGATTCGCAAATTGGCTAAAGCCGGCCTGAGACAA